>OHAO01000073.1_pt1 | contig 58795 bp, 56 predicted proteins | sample 1577151 | NCBI WGS metagenome assembly OHAO01 (sample SAMEA3541585, study PRJEB24748) | human gut metagenome | biome: human gut; feature: human-associated habitat; material: faeces | place: China | collected 2012 | reverse complement strand
AAGAGTTGGCAAAGAATGACGGTCCGTGGATTGATGAGGATGGCAATCCCATAAGTGATAATATTCCCGAATCACCTGCAAGCAGAAGGCATGGATGGTCTTGATATCTGCCCTTGGCAAAAACGCCATCTGGTTTTGCAAATGGATATCCTCTGGCGTTTCCTCCAGCTGCTTCGCAATCGCCACGCCAATCCTCTGCCGCATTTCGGATGCCGCCGCATTCGTAAACGTCACCACGAGCAGTCTGTCTATTTCCTGCTCCTCTCGCAAAAGCTTCGTGATAATGCGCTCCACGAGAACCGCCGTTTTGCCGCTGCCTGCCGCCGCCGCAATCAGCAAATCACTGCCCCTCGCATCAATCGCCTGTTTCTGCTCTTTTGTCCATCTGTTTGCCATCGCCGTTCCTCCCCACACTGCCCCCTCGGCTTACTGCGCCCGTTTCAAGCGGATGTGAAAGGGAACATAGCCCGTAAAGGAGCTCATAAAACTACTATAGGAATTATACCAGAAATTCCCGATGAATGCGAAGGAAAAACCACTCAGGGCTCTGTCACCGAATAAATACCGCGCCGTTGTTTTATGAAATAGCTCCTGAAAGCCGCTCTGATACAACTCCGCACAGCAGTGCAGAAGCTCTGTCAGCTTCCTCTCCTGTCCACTCAGCGAAAAAACCGCTGTTAACCCTGTCCACATGCGTGTCCAGTCCAGTCCACTTTTCCTACGGCGGACCGTGCGAATCGTATGATAAATTGCTGCCAGCTTAAAAAAACGGTCAAGCGTTTTTTCATCCATTCGCCCCAGATTTTCCCGAAAATAGTTATACGCAAGCGGCGTTTCCAGAAAAACCTCATACGCATCTGCCGCCGTGCTTTCCACGCACTGCGCGAAAAATGCCCGCAAAAACGCATCCTCCAGCGCATACGCCCGCGCCGAAAGCCGCTCCCGTTCCGCCTCAATCCAAAGCGCCAGCTGCTCTTCCTTCTTTCTTTTTTTCCACATAAAAAATCACCTCCCCTTTATTGTAAAAGGAAAGGTGTGGCAGCTCCTGTTTTTTCTCCGCAAAATCAGACAGGCTCCCGCAAAATACGGGAGCCGCAGAATATTAGGTCGAAAACAGGGTTTCGACTTGTTGAAACAGCCTTTCTGTCGGGTTATCAGCACCCGCAGGCATTGCCGATGCTGTTGCTCTTGTTGTTGCCGCAGCAGCACAGCAAAATCAGAATCCACAGCCAGGAGCTGCTGTCACCCCAGCTGCCGCAGCCATCATTATTGCCGCAGCAGCACAACAGAAGCAAGATCCAGATGATGTTTTCGTTCCCACAACCAAATCCACACATAATAAAATACCTCCTTAAGATAAAAGCATTCTTGTTACACTCCTATCCTATGAGGTATTTTGGAATTTCTTGCCTGTCTTGCTTTCGTTTTCCTGCGAAAAAAATTACTTCGGCAGAATCAAATCATTGATGCTGATGTCCACCGTAAAGCCGCCCATTTCATCCGCAATGCTGACCAGCCTGATGCTTTCTTCATCCACAAAATGCAGTACATGTGTCATTTTATTTATTTCCCCCAGAGAAACCAGATCTGCTTCCTCCGCAATGCCGTAGAAAAATGCCTGCATTCCGTTTCTGCGATAAAGCTCCATGATGGATAATGCAGCATCATAGCCTGCCTCTGTGCAGGTGAAAAGCGCCTTTGTCTGCACCTCTGCCATAAAATCATCCCTTCTTCTTTTCCACAAGCAGCTTTTCCAGCTCGTCAATAAAGGTATTGATATCCTTGAACTGACGATAAACCGATGCAAAGCGCACATACGCCACCTCGTCTACCTCTTTCAGACGATCCATCACCATATTGCCAATCTGCTTGCTTTCTACCTCTCTCTCACCCAGACCCATCAGCGTATTTTCAATATCATCCGCCAGCTCCTGAATTTGCTGTGCCGTAACGGGACGCTTGTTGCAGGATTTCATTACACCGTTGATAATCTTGGTTTTGTCGAAAATTTCTCTTGTACCATCATTTTTAATCACCGTAATAGGAATCATATCAATCCGCTCATATGTAGTGAAGCGTTTGCCGCAGCTTTCGCAAAGGCGGCGGCGACGAATGACTGAGTTATCCTCCTGTCCGCGGGAATCGATTACCTTTGTATCATTATAATTGCAAAAAGGGCATTTCAAAGCCATTTCCTCCTTTAAATAGCATATAAACAGCATAAAAATCTATTCTTCAGTATAAAGGAGATTCTGCCGCAGGTCAACACCCGTCAGTCCCCATCTGTTCTTAGGATTTCCTCTCCATCCACCTCCACAAGAATGATATCGTCACCGATGCGGCGAATACACCGCCAAGGCACGAAAAATGCCCGTTCCTTTCCGAAGAAATTCCACTTACTGCCACATTCCGGAATGATCAATGTGCAGATTTTTCCGGAAATCGCATCCATCTCCAAATCACAGACGCACCCCAACCGCCTTCCGTCGCAGATATTGATGACTTCCTTCTCCTGTAAGCAGGAAAACCGTTCCCATTTCATTTTCTCTCCCCCATTTTTGGTAATCTTTTTTAATTTTATGCAAAAAAAGTCCGTCCGAAGGCTCACTTTCGGCAATCTGTTTAAATTCATATTTTTCACACTGTTCCCCTTGACGAGTTTCTTTGAATACCATACAATATATATGCTTACCGTTTTAAACAAGACCTACATCTTGTGGTTTATTTGAGATAAAAATTCATTTGGATGGAAATTGGATGGAAATAGAAAAAACAGGGAAAATCGGAAAGAGGGAATGATTATGATTACAACCATCACCAAAAGAGACGGGCGCACTGTGCATTTTGATATCAACAAAATCGCCAGTGCCATCGAAAAAGCCTTTGCAGCAACCATCGGCAAAAAGGATTACGCAATCTGCCTTGCACTTGCACAGGAGGTTTCCGATATTTTTGAAGAAAAACAAATTGACTCCCCTACGGTAGAGCAGATTCAGGATACCGTAGAGCGCGTACTGATTAACCACGGGCATGTACGCACCGCAAAGGCGTATATCCTCTATCGTGCAGAACGTACCAGAGTCAGAAACATGAACGACAGACTGATGAAAACCTTCGAGGACATCACCTACAAGGATGCAACCGACAGCGATATCAAGCGCGAAAACGCAAATATCGACGGCAACACCGCCATGGGCTCTATGCTGAAATACGGCTCCGAGGGCGCAAAGCATTTCTATGAAAGCTATGTGCTGAACCCCGCCCATTCCGAGGCGCACAGAAACGGGGATATTCATATTCATGATTTGGACTTCTATACACTGACAACCACCTGCTGCCAGATTGATTTAATCAAGCTGTTCCATGATGGCTTTTCCACAGGGCATGGTGTACTGAGAGAGCCAAACGATATCGCAAGCTATGCCTCTCTGGCTTGTATTGCTATCCAGTCCAACCAGAATGACCAGCACGGCGGTCAGTCTATCGCAAACTTTGATTATGGTCTGGCTCCCGGCGTTGCAAAAACCTACAAAAAACGCTATCGTTCCAACCTGACCTCCTTAATTGAGGTGATGGACTGCGCCGCGCATGCGAAAAAAACAAAGGAAATCTTCCAAACACTGACCGCAGAAAACCTGATTCCTACACTGGATGGCTCTCAGGCCTATACCGACAGGGAAAGGGCACTGCTCATCGAGGCAGGCGTACCCGAAGAAATTCTGGACAAGATTCAGTCCTTCTCCGCGAAAAAGGCAACCGAGGAAACCGATAAGGCAACCTATCAGGCAATGGAGGCACTGCTGCATAACCTCAACACCATGCACAGCCGTGCAGGCGCGCAGACTCCCTTCTCCTCCATCAACTACGGCATGGATACCTCCACAGAAGGGCGCATGGTTATGAAAAATATGCTTCTGGTGACAGAGGCAGGGCTGGGCAACGGCGAAACCGCTATCTTCCCCATCCAGATTTTCCGTGTGAAGGATGGCGTAAACTTCAACCCCGGCGAACCCAACTATGACCTGTTCAAGCTTTCCTGCCGCGTGAGTGCAAAGCGTCTGTTCCCGAATTTCTCCTTTCAGGATGCGCCCTTTAACCTGCAGTATTATAAGGAAGGCCATCCCGAAACGGAAATCGCATACATGGGCTGCCGTACCCGCGTGATCGGCAATGTGAACGATCCCGAACGGGAAATCACCTACGGCAGAGGGAATTTAAGCTTCACCTCCATCAACCTGCCCCGTATCGCAATTCTGGCAAACAAAAACATCGACTGGTTCTTCTCCGAGCTGGACAGAAAGATTGACTTGGTCGTAGAACAGCTGCTGGAGCGCTTTGAAATTCAGGCAAAGAAAAAGGTACACAACTACCCCTTCCTGATGGGCGAGGGTGTCTGGATTGACAGTGAAAAGCTGAATTATGATGACGAGGTAAGAGAGGTGCTCAAGCACGGCACACTTTCCGTTGGGTTTATCGGTCTGGCAGAGGCGCTGAAGGCACTGCTTGGCGTACACCACGGCGAAAGCGAAATCGCACAGAACCTTGGTCTGGATATCATCGGGCACATGAGAAAACGCATGGATGACCTGTCCGCAGAAACACATCTGAACTTCAGCCTGCTGGCAACGCCTGCGGAAGGGCTGTCCGGTCGTTTTGTCCGCATGGACAGAGAACGCTTCGGCTCCATCGAGGGTGTCACAGACAGAGAATATTACACAAACAGCTTCCATATTCCTGTATATTACCCCATCAGCGCGTATAAGAAGATTCAGCTGGAAGCACCTTATCACGAGCTGACAAATGCAGGACATATCACCTATATCGAGCTGGACGGCGACCCCAGCACAAATCTGGATGCCTTTGAAAAGGTCATCCGCTACATGAAGGCACAGGGCATCGGCTACGGCTCCATCAACCACCCCGTTGACCGCGACCCCGTCTGCGGCTATAACGGCATCATCGGAGACACCTGCCCCAAATGCGGCAGAAGCGAAACCGATGGGGAATACGGCTTCCAGAGAATCCGCCGTATTACAGGCTATCTGGTAGGTACGCTTGACCGCTTCAACAACGCAAAGCGTGCAGAGGTACGCGACAGAGTGAAGCATTCCATCGTAACGGAAGTAAAATTAGAAGCAAAGGATTGATAGAGGCATGAGAATCAGTCTGAGCGGCGTAACCGGGGATTCCATTGTGGACGGCCCCGGACTGCGCCTGACCATATTTACGCAGGGCTGTCTGCATAACTGCCCCGGCTGCCACAACCCGCAGACGCATGACCCCAATGGCGGCTCCTGGGCGGATACCGAGGATATTCTTGCGGCAGCGGCAGAAAATCCGCTTTTGGACGGCATTACCCTTTCGGGCGGCGATCCCTTTTTGCAGCCTGTTCCCTGCCTTGCCTTGGCAGAGGGCGCGCATAAAATCGGCTTGAACGTCTGGACGTATACCGGCTATACATGGGAGGCACTTTGGGAGGAAAATGACGCAGAAAAGCTGGCACTTCTAAAGGAAAGTGATGTGCTTGTGGATGGGCCGTTTCTTCTGGCAGAACGCTCGTTGGAGCTGCAATTTTGCGGCAGCCGCAACCAGCGGTTGATTGATGTGAAAAAATCCCTCGCCGCGGGTGAGGTTGTCCTTTGGGAAAAATCGAAATATTTTTAAACAAAACGAAGGAGCTGTGAAAAAACGAGAAATTATTTTTTCACAGCTCCCCTTTTTTATTTCAAAGCAAGAAGTCTGATTACAGCAATCACTGCCAATACCACCGCATACGGAATGAATCTGCTCATATCCATTTTTTCAACAGAGGGGTCTACCCTTTCCAGAAATTTCTGCACCAGAAAAATCATTCCCCACAGCACAGCGGCAAAAACCACAAACGCAATCGAATATTCCATAATCCTTCCCCCTTTTTTTTCAGCATAGCAGAAAACCCCAAGTCTGACAACATATTTCCAAAATATTTAAGAAAATCTTACGATTCATTCTTCTTCTCCCCAAATGCAGAGAAATGTGTTACACTTTCCTTAAAGAATCCGCAAGGATTAAGGAAAACTTAAATATTTCCCTGCGATTTTCTTAAAATCGTTTCGGTAAGATAGAATCACAGCATGACGGAGGTGCAGCACCATGTATAACATTTTGATTTGCGATGATGAAAAGGATATCGTATCCGCTTTGTCGATTTATTTATCCACGGAAAACTACAACATTTTCACCGCCTACACCGGACAGGAGGCTCTGGATATCGTTGCCAAGCATGACATTCATCTGATTCTGATGGATATTATGATGCCCCAGATGGACGGGATTGCCGCAACGGTGAAGCTGAGAGAAACCTCTAACATCCCCATTATTCTGCTGACCGCAAAGAGTGAGGACAGCGACAAGATTCTGGGGCTGAATATCGGGGCGGATGACTACATCACAAAGCCCTTCAACCCGATTGAGGTGCTGGCAAGGGTGCGTTCGCAGCTGCGCCGCTATACCTCTCTGGGCGGCATGGCGAAGAAGGCTTCTCATCTGACAAACGGCGGCATTGAAATGGATGATGAATCGAAAATCGTCACGGTGGACGGCGAGGTTGTCAGCTTAACGCCAAGCGAATACAACATTCTCAAGCTGCTGATGGAAAACCCCGGCAGAGTTTTTTCCTCCACGCAAATCTATGAACGCATCTGGAATGAGGATGCCTGCGGCTCCGGCAGCGTGGTTGCTGTACATATCCGCCATCTGCGTGAAAAAATTGAGATTGACCCCTCGAACCCCCGTTATCTCAAGGTAGTCTGGGGTCTGGGGTACAAAATCGAGAAGGAGGCGAAACAATGACAAAGCTTTCCTATACCCTCGGCATGAAGGTGTTTGCCTGCTTTATTGCAGTGCTTTCGGGCATCACCGCCCTTTTCGACGGTATTGGTATCTTTCTGGCAAACGGCTACGACTTTTACAGCAGCAGCCTTGCAGAGCTGAAGCTAGCCCATCCTTATCTTGATACAGGGATGCTGACAAAGCTTTACGGGATGCGCGGCTCACTTCTGCCGATTCTGGTGATCAGCCTGCTTCTGTTTGCCATTTCGGTGATTTATCTTCTGTGCGCGGCAGGGCATCGACCGGATACGGATGAAATCGTTCCAAATTTGCAGGATAAAATCCCTCTGGATCTGTATTTTGCCATCGTCTGCCCGATTTCGCTGGCAATTCTGTTCCTTATTCTGGAGGGCCGCAATCCCCTTGCCGATACGGGGGCACTTTCCTTTGTAGTAATTGGCTCAATCATTCTCGCCATTCTGGGACTGGCGACGCTTCTGACCTGCGTGACCCGTCTGAAGCTGGGAAGATATTTTTATCAGCACACGATTGCCTATCAGGTCATTCGCTTCTGCTGGAAGATGCTTGCGGCGGTCTGCTCGACGATTGCGGATGCTGCAAAATCCATTTCCACTACATGGAAGATTGCAGTGGCATGGCTTGTGATTTCCGCATTTTATACCATGGGCGGCTTTGGGGCGATTGTGCTCAGCTTTGCACTGCTGCTGGTATTCTGCTCCATGGCATCACAGATGCAGGAGCTGAAAAACGGCGGCGAGGAGCTGGCAAAGGGCAACCTGAACTACAAAATCAACACACAGCGGATGTTCCCCCTCTTTCGCGCGCATGGGAAAAACCTGAACAGCATTTCCAAGGGCTTTTCCATCGCATTAGAGCAGAAAATGAAAAGCGAGCATCTGAAAACGGAGCTCATCACAAATGTTTCCCATGATATCAAAACGCCGCTGACCTCTATCATCAACTATGTGGATTTGCTGAAAAAGGAAAATCTGGATGGACAGGCGGCGGAATATATTGAGGTTCTGGACAGACAATCCCGCAGGTTGAAAAAGCTGACCGAGGACTTGGTTGAGGCCTCCAAGGCTTCGACAGGCAACCTCAAGGTACAGCTTGCCCCGACGGATATGGGCGAGCTGGCGGCACAGGCAGTTGCAGAATATGAGGAAAAGCTGGAAAACGCCCATCTGGAGGCGGTCATCAACGGCGGAGATACCCCTCTGTTTGCCATGGTGGACGGCAATCTGACGTGGCGTGTGCTGAGCAACCTTCTGAGCAACGCCTGCAAATATTCGCAGCCGCACACGAGAGTGTATATCGACATCAAAAAAGAGAAGGATACCGTGATTCTTTCCATGAAGAATATCAGCAGAGATGCGCTCAATATTCCTGCGGAGGAATTGATGGAGCGGTTTGTGCGCGGAGACAGCTCCCGTCACACAGAGGGAAGCGGCTTGGGGCTGAATATCGCACAATCTCTTGTCGGCTTGCAAAAAGGAACCTTCTCTCTGGAAATCGAAGGCGATTTGTTCAAGGCATTTGTCGCATTCCCTGCAACCGAACCCCCTGCGCCCCCTGCGGAGGAACTGCCGGAGAAGGATATGCCAACGGATGCAATGCCGATGGAGGAGATGCCGATAGAAGAGATGCAAGAGGAAACGGAAAAAGACGAATAAAAAAAGCGACTCGAAAAAATTTTCGGGTCGTTTTTTATTCTTACCATTTATGGTGGTGCAGCTGCCCTTCCATCAGCATGCCGGGGAAGCCCTGCTGCCGCATGGCCTCATAAATAATAATGGCAACGGAATTGGAAAGATTCAGGCTTCTTGCCGCTTCGAGCATGGGGATGCGAATAGTATTCGCTTCATGTGCCATAAGGATTTCTTCGGGGATGCCGGCGCTTTCCTTCCCGAACATGATATAATCATTTTCGCCGTAGGTCACATCGGTATAGATATGGCGCGCCTTTGTGGATGCCATCCAGATTTTCGCATTGGGGTTCTTTTCGCAGAAGTCCTCGAAATTTTCATAATAGCGGATATCCAGAAGCTTCCAGTAATCCAGACCTGCACGCTTGAGATATTTATCCTCAACGGAAAAGCCCAGAGGCTTAATCAGATGCAGGACGGAATTTGTCACTGCGCAGGTACGCGCGATATTGCCTGCGTTCTGGGGAATTTCCGGCTCCAACAAAACAATGTGCATAAAAAATCATTCCTTTCTTCTGCAAATTAGCATAGCATACCCGTTTGCAAAAAACAACTCCCCCTTTCCGGAGGAAATTTGCAGAACTCCTTGTATTTTGGTATATTTTCTATTGACATAAACAAGAACTCATATTATTATTAAATAACAATAGTTATCATTTATAAAAGGGGTGTATTTGTATGAAGGAAACTGCGCAGCTTTTGCGAGAAAAAGGGCTGAAGGTCACCCCACAGCGTATTGCCGTTTATAATATGCTTTTGGGTACCACCGCGCATCCGAATGCGGAAATGATTTATAAAACACTGGAACCGACCAACCCCACCATGAGCCTTGCTACGGTCTATAAAACGCTTGATTTTTTCAAGCAGCTTGGTCTGGTGCAGGAATTGAACGTAGGCGAGTCAAGCTCCCGTTATGATGCTGTGGTGCGGTGTCATCCGCATACGGTTTGCCGTATCTGCGGCAGAGTGGATGATTTGCACATGGACGCATTGACAGAAGTTGCAAGAAAGCTTGTACCGGATTTGGATTTTGATGTGGAATGTGAGCAGCTTATCCTCTACGGGGTCTGCAAGGAGTGCCAAGAAAAATAACCGCCGAAAAGAGTATCTTTCGCTTAGAGGATACTCTTTTTTCTTTGCAATTCTTAAGACTTTCTTACAATATTCGTGTCTTGTTGACATCCGTTTTTCGCCTTTGCTATACTGGAAAAAAGGACATTTTTCGGTAAAAAGGGGGCAAACGAATGAAATATAAACGAAAGCTGGCACCTGCAACGACCTTTGATTTTGCCGCCATGGAAACATGGCTGTCCGACATGGCGGAGGACGGGTGGATTCCCGTTGACTTTCGGGGCGAAAAGGTAAAATTTCAGCAGGCAGAACCGCAAAAAAGAAGCTACCGCATTGCCATTCCGCGCTATTTCGATACCCAACCTACCGCAAAGCAGCTGGAGGAATATCATCAGCTTGGTTGGGAATTTATCTGTACCTACCGCTCCAAGGGCTATCTTCTGGCGAATATCACGGAGCATCCCCAAGAGCCTTACACAGACCCTGCCGTACAGAAGAAAAACATTGAGGAGCTTTATCAAGAGGAACGCTATCTTTATCTTGCAGGCATGGTTCTCGGCACTCTGTTTTTCGTCGGCTTAGGGCTACTTACATGGCATTATTTAGGTCGAAATATCATAGACCCAAATTGGGTTTTGGAGTTTTATGGACCAATCCTCTTCCTCCTTCTCGCTGTTTTCAATTTCTATGAGCTGCGTCTGCTCAAAAGACTGAAAACAAGCTTGGAGCAAGGACTTCCCATCTCGCATGAGAAGGATTACACCAAAAAGCTGCAGCTCAAAAGAATCAGCAATCTCATTTACGCGATTCTGGGTATCACACTTCTCCTGCCACCCCTCTCGGACATCTATTCTGCTTTTAGACCGGACGAAACACAGGAGAAGGCTGCCGTTTCGGTTTCTCCTCTGCCTTATGTGCCGATGGAAGAAATCACAAAAAGTGCCTCCGATACCGAAATCAGCCTCTATTCCGAGCCAACACTCTTTGCACCCCTGCTTTTCCAAACGTTCGAGATGGGCGATTCCAACTCAATGGATACCATGCTCTTAGAGGTGCGCCCCTCCTTCCTGACGGAGCAGGCGTTTCTGACCTTAGGGGCAAACGGCACATTTCCCGATGCCTTCCTTCCCTCAACGGCAGAGCAGGCATTGGTGCTTTCCTCTGATTCCTTTGACGAGGGATATTTTTATCAGGAAACAAGCGAGATGCAACGCCAGATGCTGACGCTTCGCAAGGGCAACCGCCTTCTGATTGTGCGCTACCACGGCAAGAACAGATTGGTCGATTCTCTGAGCGCCTTTCTCCCCTTGCTGGAGCAGGACTACACCATACAGGAATAATCGAAAACATCAAAAGGAGGACATTCTATGACGAAATGCAAAAGAAGGCTGCTCCCCGCAGAGCCATACGAAATTGATGCACTGGAAAGCTGGTTTTCCGACCTTTCCGCAGAGGGACTGCATGTACAGAAGGCAAATGCCCTCTTTGCGACCTTCGCAGAGGGCGAGAAAAAGCGTCTGCTTTTCCGCATGGAGCCGAAGCAGGCCGGCGCTTTCTCCGCTCTGGATGAAAGCAAGGCGGAGGAACGGCATGCACAGCATAAGGAAAAGGGCTGGAGCTTTGTCTGCAAATTGGACTACTTCTATGTCTATGCCGCAGAGGAAGGCACGGCGGATTATTTCGCCACGCCGGAGGAGGAAGGCGCATACTACCCCGATAGTCTGAAGGGAAACAAATTCTTCAACTTCATCCATATAGAGAACCTGCTTCTTGTTGTGCTGATTGCAGCTTATATTTTCATTCTGCACAGACAGACCACATACGACTGGGTAGAGGATTTCGCCAATCCCTTCTGCAACCTTCCCGTTTTGGTTTTTGCCATATTAGCCGGGCGGCGCAGCCGTGGTTTCGTCAAGCTGCAACGCTCTCTTGCGGCAGGCGAGCCGCACCATCAGCCGACCGATTGGCAGACAACCCGTCTGCGGCGGAAGCATCGGTTCCATTATGTCTGCGTTATCGGGATGATTACATTCCTCCTTCTGCCGTTTCTACCCAATGTATTTTCCTTTTCCGACCGACCGATTGCAGAGGTAAAGCAGCCCCTGCCGATGATTTCTCTGGCGGAGCTGGAAAATAACCCCGATTTTTACGCTGTGGACAGCTATTATCAGCGGGACGGCAATGCTAAGGAGGACTGGTGGGAGCGGGAAGCGAATCTGGTCAACTCCCATCCGACCTTCGGCTCTCCTGTTGACCTTGCCTATAATCAGGCAGGGCGGATTCCGAATCAAACAGATGCGTTAGGCAAACCGTATGAATCGGTGCTTTGGGTGGAATACCGCAGGCTTGCACCCTTCCTTTCCCCGAAGGAATACCTTGAAGAATTCATGGAGCATTATTCTTCTTGGTACACAGATTACGAATGTCGTACATTGGAGGATACCCCATTTGACTACGCCCTTCTGGCAAAGAGCAAAGAACGAACAGAGCTGTATCTGGTTTCGGGGCAGACGCTTTTGGAGCTGGACTATTGCTATGGTAATGTGGATTTGACAAAGCATTATGACCTATACGAAAAGGCACTGAAGGAAATGCAATAAAATAAGGCAGTGAACGTCCCGTTTGGGTTGGTTCACTGCCTTTTGTTTTACTGATTTAAAATCTGACAGGTGTACGCATTGATGAGATACGGCTTTTCCTCATCCATCAGATAAATGCGGTAGCATGGCTCCAGATTGATCGAGGCAACGCCATCCGCCGCGGTATTGCTTTCCATCCGCGCATAGCCAAGCTCCATGCGGTCAATGGTTGCTTCCTCCGCATGCTCGCCCTTTTTCCATTCGCGCATGAAGGCAAGCAAGGCTTCATCCGCATAGCTTAAATCCTGCTTTTCGCCTGTATAGCCGCGCACAGGGTAATAATTGAAGGTGATTTTCTGAATTCCATCGGCGGTGATGAAAAAGGAGAAATAATTCGCAAAAACCTTCTCCCGTTTATACTGCCCGAAGAAATTCACCCGAAAGCCATCGCTCTCCTCCGCAATAATGGCATCGCCATAGCTGCCGAAGAAATGCTCTGTATTATCAATGAATTTCTGTGCTTCTCTGAGGGCTTCTGTCTTGGTCATCTCGTCCTTGCCGCTTTTCACTGCTTTCGTTTCCCAGACACCGCGCGCACCGCTCATAGTCAGACTGCTCTGTTTCCCCTGATAGACCGTTTCGCCGCCCTTTGTGGAAACAGTTGTGCGCGCACTGCCGAAAAACAGCCGCTCCAGCGTTTCCTTATTATAGGAGGGCAGCTCCACCGCCAGACGGGACATGGGTGGATGCTCCGTCAGAAGGTCGGTATACATGGTGATGCCGTTTCGCGAAAGCACCTCAAAGATGGAGCGCTCCTGCGTCGCCGTCATGGTGTTTTCCCGATTCTGGTTATAATTCAGCCCTGCCAGAAGTACATTCAGCAGTACCAGCAAAACAATCACAAACTTTTTTGCATTGCTCCATTCCATGCCCTTCCTCCTTTCTTCTGCATATTTCCTTTGTCGCTTATTCTCCTGCCGTTACGCCCGTTAAATCCTTTTCCTGCTCCGTATCCACCACGAAGGTATACTCATAGAGGGTAACGAACCATTTCAGGCGGATATCGCCCGTCAAATCCACATGATAGCCCAATGCAACATTCTTAACATCGGTGATATCCTTATCCTCGACAACGGCCTTATAGGTCTTATTTGCATCATCCAGTGCATCGATGAACTGGACGTTAATCTCCTGATTTTTCTCTGCGGCTTCGCTGAAATTGACCGCATAGCGGTGGTATTCCTTGACCGCCTGATTTCGCAGCGTTACCTCAATGGCATGAGATGCACCGATACGATCCTTCACATTCTGCGAAAGATTCACCGGCAGGTTATCCACTGCATAATCAAAATAATACACAACCTCATTATTGATGGTGCGCTCGATATCCGCCAGATAAATATCCGTTTGCAGGGAATCATCATTTTTCAGAAAATTACAGCAAATCTGATAGCCCTCAAGCAAGCCCGTTCTGTCATTGCCGGCGTAGTTTTCATAGCTGTAATATTCCAGCATACGCACATCGGGGCGATATTTCACAACCGTCTGGCTGTCACTGAAGGTATAGGTGCCGTCCTCGTCACGCTCGCTCCAGTCCACAGAGAAATTGCGGAAGAAATTTTTCACCGTATTTTCCAATGCGGCACGGCTCGGCTCGCCATCCTTTTCAAAGGCAAACTCCTGCTCCAGAGCAGCATATTCATAGGGCAGATATGCCCACTGCGGCAAAAACATATTGCGCCACAGCACCGATGCACTGGTGCGCTGCCCTGTGGAGATATAACGCATATCGCCATCATCCGCCATCAAGGAATCATAGAGCGCGACAGATGCGCCGCCGCCCTCGCAATGAAACGCGACACATTCATTCGTATCGGAATTGACGAAATAGGCGTAGCTTTCCTCGCCGCTCCTTCTGGCAGGCACAATCGTGATATAATCGAACTGCTCCAGCTTCTGGTTTGTTTTCAGATCCTTATAATTTTCCAGATATTCCTCCGAAGCAATCATAAAATCATACTGCATGACAATGCAGCGCGCCGCCAAAATTTTTTTCCAATCAGCGGTTGTTTTCTGAGGGGATGCGCCGCTTTGGGACAAAATCTCTCCCAGAGCCTTATTCGCCGTTTCCAGAAGCGTACTATTCCCCACATTATCGGGATAATAGACCGAAAAGGTGCCTTCGCCCTCCCCAACCGCGTAACGGGTAGCAAGAAGGACATCCCCGTCCGCCTCCTCCTTGCCGAAGCTCAGCTGCTTTGTCAGGGCATAAAAAAAGTTATGACCGCTTGTTCCTTCCAGCCATAACTCTCCTGTCTGATAAATCGCAGTTATGACCAAAGCAACAATGATAAAATTTGTAATCCTGTATACTTTCATTTGATCTCACCGCTTTTTCTATTCAATTTATTTTTATCTGATTTTTTATTTTTTCGCACCCATGCCAGGCAGCGCAATCATCCGCTGCAGCTGATTTTTCACCTGCTGGGGCACCTGCTTGATGACCGTTGTGGTCTTGTCTTCTCCCTCTGCGGCAAAGGAAATATAGTTATTCCCTCTGCTCAAGGGCAGGGTTTCGCTGAACAGCCCCATAGAGCCGACAGTTACGGTTTCTTTGTGGGTTTCGACCATATTGCCGAAACGATCCATTTTGGATACCGTAAAAGTAATATCCGTGCCGGGCTTCGCTTCTCCATAGAGAATTCGGCTACTGTCAAAGGTACATTCCACCTCATCGCCGCCAATTTGCAGCCCACTTGTAATATTCACCGAGGAAGCAAATACACTGACAGGAGAAAAGGAAAACACTGCCGCCAAAGCCAAACCAATGAGTTTTTTTCTATACGCTTTCATTCCTGTCACCTCCTCTGCAATCTCATCATATTCGGAAAAGCCGTTCCATTCTCGTTCCATTCTATTGTATGGAAATTTCTGCTTTTTGTCTACTATGATTATATCGCAGGAAGATTACAATTATGTTACAACGCCCTTACAGTTCTATAACAATCTGCTCAGACAAGCGCGCCGCGGTTAAGCCATTTGTCTGAGGTGCTGTTTTCTCCTGTATTTCGGCGTACTATTATGCCTTCTGTTCCTCCCTCTCATATTCCAGAATCGGGCGTTCCTTCGGGAACCACATAATCATCGTTGTTCCCTTGCCATATTCGCTTTCTGCCGTCAGCTTACCGCCGTGGCTTTCCATAATTTCCTTCGCAATGGCAAGCCCCAGACCTGTGCCGCCCATGGCACGGCTGCGCGCCTTATCCACACGATAGAAGCGTTCAAAAATACGGGGTAAATCCTCTCTTGTGATGCCCATGCCCGTATCCTTCACATGAATCTTATAGAACTGCTCCTCCTCCGTAATAAAAATGCGGATGCTCGCCTGCTCTAAGCTGTACTTGATGGCATTGGTCACAATATTATTCACCACCTGCCCCACGCGGTCTCTGTCACCGAAAACAACCACCTCATGCTCATAGGGCTCAAAGGTCAGCGTCTGATGCTTGGCTTCCGCATGGATTTTGTTCTGGCGGACAGTCATGCTGAGGAATTCGTTCATTTCGATTTTCGTAATATCCAAACGCACCTGCTTATTATCAAAACGCGTCAGCTGCAGCAAATCACGCACCAGAAATGCCATACGGTCTGCCTCGCTGTTAATGATGCCAAGGAACTCCTGCGCAATCTCCGCATCCTCCATAGCACCGTCCAGAAGGGTTTCCGTATAGCTTTTTACGGTTGTCAGCGGTGTTCGCAGCTCATGCGACACATTCGCCACAAATTCCTTTCGCATATCGTCCAGCTTTTTCTGCTCTGTGATATCCTGCAAAACAACAACCACGCCTTCAACCTCGCCCCTTTTATCGTAATAAGGAGAGAAATTCGCATTGATAAACTGCTTGCCGACAGGGAAAATAACCTTCTTAGAGGGCTCATTCCCCATATCCAGATAGACAGAGGAGCTGATATCATACGCACGGATAAATTCCGTAAAATTCATTTCGATTTTTTCCAGACCAAGCATTCCCTCTGCCGCCGCATTGGCAAGCATCAGTTCGCCGTCCTTACTGAAGGAAATCACGCCGTCACTCATGTTATGCAGGAGAATTTCCAGACGATTTTTCTCTCTTGAAATTTCTGACATATTCTTGGAAAGTTCCGCCGCCATGTTGTTAAAGCTGCTTGTCAGCTGACCGATTTCATCATTGCTGCGCACCGTTAGGCTCTGACCCATATTCCCTTCTGCCAGATTTTTCGCGCCCGTTGTCAGCGCAAGAATCGGGCCCGTCAGTGTCTGTGCAAAAACATAGCCCATCACTGCCGCCAGAAACAGCGCAATCATAACCGCCGCAACAATCGTCTGCGTGGTTTTATCCAGACTGGTCTGCATATCGCTTGCGTCCAATCTGGTATAGATGATATAGGAGGGGGTTGTCCCGCTCGTCTGCACAGGTGTGGCATAGCTCATCCATTCACGCAAAAGCCCGAAGGAATCGGTGCTTTTTTTCTGTGTGGAAAAGGAGGTCATGCCGTTCATTGCCGCAATAATCGCCTGATCCGTATAAACCGGATAGGGTGCCTCCGTTACGGTGGTGGAGGCAATCGTTTCCCCATCCGTATTGAGAATATTGCCCTGTATGCCGACGGCATTTGATACGGTTTTTAAGAGCTTCTCCTGAAATTCCTCATCCTTGCCGCCCTCAATCACCTGTTCATTGATTCTCTCCGCATAGGTTGCCAGCTCCTGTCTGGATTTATCAATCTCGATATTTCGCAGGCTGAGCAGGATATAGGTGCCGCTGACAATCATCACAATCAGCACCAGCCCCAGATACATGATAATTAACTTCCATTTAATACTTCGCATTCGCAAAAGCTTCTCCCTCGTTTTTCTCAGCAGTCAAAATAATACCCTACGCCTCTTTTTGTGAGGATATAAACCGGCTTGCCGGGGTCATCCTCGATTTTTTCACGCAACCGGCGAATGGTGACATCCACCGTCCGCACATCACCGAAATATTCATAGCCCCAGACCTTCTCCAGAAGCGTTTCTCTGGAAAAAACCTGCCCCTTCTGCGCGGAAAGGTATTTCAGAAGCTCAAATTCTCTGACGGTCAGATCAATGATTCTCCCATCCTTCCGCACCTCATACCGATCGGGGTTGATATCCAGCTTGCCAAAATTCCCCTTTCCGGCAGGTGCCTGTTCGGGAGCCTCCTCGCGCACAACGGATTTTCTGAGGTTCGCCTTCACCCTCGCCATCAGCTCTCTGACACCAAAGGGCTTGGTCACATAATCATCCGCTCCCAGCTCCAGCCCCAGCACCTTATCCAACTCCTCGGCTCTTGCCGTCAGCATGATAATCGGGGTATTTTTCTTTTCTCTGATTTTTTTGCAGACTTCGTAGCCATCCATCTTCGGCATCATGATATCCAGCAGAATCAGATCCGGATTTTCCTCCATGGCTTTCTGCACGCCTTCCTCCCCATCTGCCGCCGTGATGACGGTATAGCCCTCCTTTTTCAGGTTAAACGCAATAATATCGACGATGTTTTTCTCATCATCGACAATCAGAATTTTTCTGTCCATAGTGTCCTCTCCCCCTCGGAAAGTCTTATTCTTCATTCTATTCTTCTTCGATTATACTAGAAAGTGCCGCAAAAGTAAACAAAACCGCTTGGCATCCAATATTTGACGAAGCTTTTGCTTGCCAAGTTTCACCAAAAATGCTATTTTGTAAGAAAAAGCGAAAAAATCAAGGAGGGTGTTTCATGGGTATCCTAGGCGCAAAAAATAAGGTTATCGCAGGCGACTATATCGGCGGCAAAATTATGCATTCCGGCGGCAAGGTGGTTTTATCCGTCAGCCTCGGCAATATGATTATTCTCAACAAAAAAATGGTTACCTCCCACAAAATCGAAAGCGAGGTCAAGGGCAATCATAAAATTTCCGTTACCTTCGCGGACGGAAGGAAAAGCCTGCTCGAATTGGATGATGCGCTTTGCACCGCTTTATTGGCACAGCTGTTTTAACCATTTTCGGCAATCAAAAAGAACTTCTCATCTTTATTTTGAGAAGTTCTTTTTTGTCTTAAAGTCTTGCTTCCAGCTCGGCTTTTCTGTCCTCGTAGCCCGGTTTGCCCAAAAGCGCAAACATATTTTTCTTATACGCCTCAACCCCCGGTTGGTCAAAGGGGTTTACATCCAGAAGATAGCCGCTGATGCCGACTGCCTTTTCAAAGAAATAAACCAACGCCCCAAAATGATAAGCATCCATCTTATCCAGCGCAATCACCAGATTGGGCACGCCGCCATCCATGTGGGCGAGCATTGTGCCTGCAAATGCCTTGCTGTTGACGAAATGGATTTCCTTTTCCGCAAGGAAATTCAGCCCATCCTCATCCTGTGCATCAAACGGCACCACTGCGGCAGATTTCGGCGTTTTCACCCAAAGCACCGTTTCAAAGAAGCACCTAAGACCATCCTGAATATACTGCCCGATGGAGTGCAAATCCGTCGAGAAATTCGCCGCCACAGGGAAAATGCCCTTATGCTCCTTCCCCTCGCTTTCGGCGAAAAGCTGCTTGAACCATTCCCCGAAGGAGGTCAAATGCGGCTCATAATTTGCCAGAATTTCAACCGTTTTGCCCTGCTGATAGAACAAATGGCGCAGTGCGGCATACTGATAGCAGTCATTTTCCCTTAAATCAGGGTTACTGTATTTTTCTCTTGCATCCGCCGCGCCCTGCATCACAGCATCAAGCTCCACACCGGCAGCTGCCATCGGTAAAAGCCCGACAGGGGTCAGCACGGAAAAGCGTCCGCCGACATCATCGGGGATGACAAAGGTTTCGTAGCCCTCTCTGTCGCACATGCCCTTCAGCGCGCCCTTTGCGCGGTCGGTTGTGGCAAAAATACGTTTTGCTGCTTCTGCCTTTCCGTATTTTTTCTCCAGAAGCTGCTTGAAAATACGAAAGGCAATCGCAGGCTCTGTGGTCGTGCCGGATTTGGAAATGACGTTGACGGAAAAATCCCTGTCTCCCAGAATTGCCAGAATATCATTCAGATAGGCAGAGCTGATGTTATTCCCTACGAAATAAATATCGGGGGTGTCTTTTTTTCGTTCATTATAAAACGGGGTCTTGATGAAATCGAGTGCCGTTCTCGCTCCCAGATAGGAGCCGCCGATACCAATGACAATCAGCACCTCGCTGTTTGCCTGTATGCGTGCCGCCGCCTTTTTGATGCGGTCAAATTCTTCCTTATCGTAATTTACGGGCAAATCCACCCAGCCTAAAAAGTCATTGCCCTTGCCTGTTTTTTCATGAAGCGCATAATGGCAGCGCTCCACCTCCTTTTGCAGTGCAAAAACCTCGTCCTTTTTGATAAAATCTCCTTTCAGAGAAAAAGAAATACCCATAGGAAATCCCCCTCCTTTTTTTCATAAGTACAATTCCGATATCAATATATTACCACAAAAAAGCCGTTCCGCAGCAGAAATCTGCGGAACGACTCTCTTTTTTTCGCTATTTTTTTATTGTGTTCCCTTGACGATGATTTCGGGCACAGCCTCCTGGATAATTTCCTTATCCACTTCCTTTTCCTCCGTCACCTCACCGTTGATACGCGTAATGCGGATGGTGCTTTTCTTCTGCCCTGCCTTGCCCTGCTGGATGACCTTCTGATAGCTCGAAGGCTTGGTATCATCATACTGCGTTTGGTAGGTCTTTGGCTCCACTGCCGTCAGCACCTGTGTTTCCACTGTTTTTACGGAAATCTTCGGCTTCTGTACCGGCACATTGATAACCTGCCCTACACGAATCCCGCCGGTAAGATTTGCGCCTTCATTCAGCTGATTCAGCTTTTCAACCGTTGTTTTAAATTCATTTGCAATCAGATACGGCGCATCGCCGGACTGAACGGTATAGCTCTGGGTTGCCTCTGTGGTGGATTCCAATACCTTCACGGCATCCTCCTGCTCCAGAATCTGCGTGGAATCCACAAATTCCTTCACAACCTCAACATCCTCCTGCCAGCTGATTTCCGCATCCTCCGCAACGCCCTCCTTGGGCATGAGGTCGGTCTGCACCTGCTTGAGTACGGCATTCGCCGCTTTTTCATTTGCAAGGATGGCAACCTTTTCACTATCCACTGTAATAATCGCCGCTTCCACCTTATACGTCACCTTGCTGCGCATTTTCGGCAGCAAATGCTCCATCGTGCAGACATTCTTCTTCTCCTTGGAGCCGATATGGATGCCCTCCACCTTAATTTTCTCGTTAATCTGCACCTTCGAGCCGACAATACCCTCCAGCTGACTTTCCAGTGTGGCAGTCAGCTCCTTTGCCGTTACCTTTCTGGTTTCCAGAATCCCGACCTGCTCATCCGCGATATAAACCGCAGAGCCGTTTTTGCGCACAAAGAGAAACACGATGAATAAAATCACTATAATCCCAATCAGATAAAGTGCATTGCGGTTCAGCTTCCTGCCGTCCTTTTTGCCGCGCTTTTTTTCTGTGGGCTTATTGCGGTTCGTTCTGCCTGTTTTTTTGCCTTTTGTATTTTTTCTGTCCCGTCCGGCAGGTGTTCCGCTGCCATAGGGCACACGCTCCTCCCGTTTCGGGAACAATGTATCCGCCATGGGTTTTCCCCCTTATTTCTTCAAATTCTGACAACTGATGCTTTTATTTTATGATATCCACAGGAAGATTGCAAGCAAAAGGCAAAATTTCCGTTTTTCTGTAACGAAACTGTAAGATAAGCCCTTCCACAGAAGTTCGTTTGCATCAAAAAAGCCTCCGCAGGGGAGGCTTATATTGTCTTATTTATTTTTGATAAAACGCAGAATGGATTCTGTCTGGTATTTGATATGTCCCTGTGCCACTGCTGCGCCTTCCTCGCTGTCATGATTTTCCAGCGCACGCAGAATACTTCTGTGGTGTGCCACGATGGTGGACATGGAATTATCGCTCTTCGCCTGTGCCATTCTGTAACGATACAGCTGGATTTTCAGGTTTCGGAACATCTGAATCAGCTTATCGTTTTCTGTTGCCTGAAAGATCACATCATGGAAATCTTCGTCAATATCCACAAAACGCTCTACATCATTTTCCGCAACCGCGCGTTCAAAATCCACTTCCATATTTTTCAGCTGCTGCAAACATTCCTTTGTCATCTTCCTACAAGCCAGAGAGGTTGCAAGCCCTTCCAGCGCGCTTCTGATTTCCAGAATATTTACGATATCCTTTTCTGTCATATCCAGCACCTGCGCGCCCTTTCTGGGCACCAGCTCTACCAGATTTTCCAGCTCCAGCATACGCAGTGCCTCTCTGACAGGGGTACGGCTTACGCCAAGCTTTTCCGCCAGCTGATTTTCCATCAGTCTTTCTCCGGGAACCAGCTTGCCTGTCAGAATCGCATCCCTCAGTGTGTTAAATACGACATCTCGCAACGGTAAATACTCATTTGTATTGATGTTGAATTTTGTTTCGGTCATTATTATGTTCTCCTCTCAGCTCTCTTCGTACCCGATAGGTTCTTGTTGCCAAGCAATCCTTCAGGGCAAACTCCCGTTTCACCAGAGCCGCCGCCTTTCTTGCCTTTGCTCTGTCCGTAAACAGGGCAAACACCGTTGGACCGCTGCCGCTCATGAGGGCACCCTCCGCCCCTAATTCCATCAAACGTGCTTTTATTTTTGCGATTCTTGGATGCAGCTCAATGGTCACAGTTTCCAGAACATTGGAAAGCAGCTTTCCCATCTTTGCCACATCTTTCTCTTCCATGGCTTTGAGCATTGCCTTTGTATCGGGGTGCTGCTCGATCTCCTGCCAGCGCAGCTGCTTATAAACAGAAGCTGTGGAAACGCTGACGGGCAGCTTTGCCAATACCACATAGCAATCCGGACAAGGATGTGCGACATTTGTCATCACCTCGCCGACTCCCTCACACAAAACTGTGCCGCGACGGATGCAGTAAGGGATATCCGAACCCAATCTGCCTGCCATCTCCTCCAGCTGTGCTTCGGAAAGCCCCAGACCAAACAGGCGGTTCATGCCCACCAGAACAGCCGCACAATCCGTACTGCCGCCGGCAAGCCCTGCCGCAACGGGGATTCGTTTATCAATCTCAATAAACACACCCTCCTTTATGCCGAAGACCTCCCGCATCAGACTTGCCGCCTTCCACGCCAGATTACGCGCATCCGTCGGCAGCCATGGCAGGTTGGTTTTCAGCTTGATTACGGGCTTTTCCAGCTTCTTCATATAGATACCGTCATACAGTGCTACCGTCTGCATGATGGTTTCCAGAAGATGATAGCCGTCCTCCCTTTTGCCTGTCACATCCAGGGTTAAATTGATTTTTGCTCTTGCCTTCAGTCGTATTTCTCTCACGGTGTAGCCTCCCGTTTTTTCTATACTGTATACATTTTTATTATGGATATTGTACACTACATAAAACAAACACGCAACCATCAACTTACACAAAAAATGAATTTTTTGTCGAAAAAGTTAACATTCTTTTAAAAAACGGTAAAGATGAAATTCCTACTCTTTTTTTGTGCTATAATAATGAAGAAAAGAAAAATTTTTCCTTCTCTGAAGGGGGTATCTTTATGTGGACATTTTACGAAAAAAATAAACAAGCCATTCATGATATTGTCCTGCTGCTTGCGGCAGTGCTCGGCTGCTTTCTGTTCTTTCGCTATCTTTTTCGGATTTTCCTGCCATTCCTCATCGGGTGGCTGTTGAGTCTGCTGTTTAACCCTCTGGCAGACCGCCTGCAGAAATTTCATATTCCCCGCGGCATCAGTGCCATCATCGGGATTCTGCTGCTGTTTGCCCTGTTGGGACTGCTCGGCTTCTGGAGCGGCACAGGGCTGATTGCCAAGCTGAAGGAGCTTTCCGAAAATCTGCCGCACTATATCAACCTGTTTGAAGCGGGGCTTGCACGTTTCTGGACACGGTTTGATACCCTTACACAGAGGCTGCCAAAGGCATTACAGGTCTTTTTCTCCGACCTGCAAACGGATTCCTCCGGCTTTCTGCTCTCCCTTGTTCCCAAAGGCAGCACAACAGACAAGCTTGGCGGTGTTTCCGGCTTTTTCATTGCGTTTTTTGTATCACTGATTTCCGCTTATTTCTTTACAAAGGACAGAGACCTGCTTCGCCGGCAGTATGAAATTCATATTGCACCGCTGTTCGGGCTTTCCGTCTATACCACAAAGCAGGAATTAAAGGCTTCTGTTCTGGGCTACCTCAAAACGCAGCTGATTCTGATGGGCTTTGTTTTTATCGTCACTCTCATCGGGATGCTGGTGCTGCGTTCGCCTCATCCACTGCTGCTGAGTACCCTGATTGCCATTATCGATGCCCTGCCCTTCTTCGGCAGTGGGTTCATCCTCTGGCCGGGCGCAATTTATTTCTTTACCAGAGGAAATACCTTCCTTGCCATCGGCTATCTGGCACTTTATGGCATCATCCAAATAACGCGGCAAATTCTACAGCCGAAAATTCTCGGCACGCAGATTGGGCTGCATCCCCTGCTGACGCTGTTCTCCATGTATTTCGGCTTTAAGTGCATCGGAGTATTCGGGCTGATTTTAGGGCCTATCGTTGCGGTCGTGCTGAAAGCACTTTTCCACGCAAGAAAGCAGAACAGAGAGCTCCGGAAGCTTTGAGGAGCATACAAAAAAGGATAAATCTCAGAACGGGATTTATCCTTTTTCTTTTTTGATTTTTATTCGATTTCTGTTGTCTGCAGCATGATATTGATGGCATCCAGCACTTCCTGCTTCTGTGCATCCTCATAATAGGTGCCGCCGTAAATCACCAGATTGCCATCCAGAATTCCATACACAACAACGGAATGGGAATCAGGGATAGCGAGAATCGTTTCTCTGCCCCCCGCCTGCTCCAAGGACTCCTCTGTCCAAAGCTCATTTTCAATCATCTGATCAATAACCTCATCGTTGAAGGTGAAGGAATTTTCCATATAGATGACAGGATTGCCGTCAAAGCTGCGCAGCTCGCATTTCTCAACCGTCAGAGAAGCATTCTTTTCCAGCTGCTCCAACACCTGATTCATCAGATCCTCGTCAAGGGCTTTCTTTCTCTCCCCTGCAATCTGAACGTTGATGGCAACCGGCTTTTCTGTCCCAACGGTATCCTTTGCATATAACACCAGACTGTTTACAACCTCGCCCTCCGTTGTCCAAACATCCGCATCATACTGATATTTTGCCGCACCGTTTTCCACTGTCGCCAGCTCCATCTTGCTGATATCCAGCGGCTCCATGGCAGGATATTCCGCCGCCTGATTGTCGGAAGCACCGCAGCCTGCCAATGCAAGAAGCACCAGCCCTGCCGCCAGAATTCGTTTCATTTTTTTCATAAATCGTTCTCCTTTGTCTTTTGGGTAAATGGGTTAAGTAAAATTATACCACAGTTTCGGCAAAAAATGTACTATGAGATTCCTGCCTTGATGCCCCAAAGCACCAGTAGATGCAGGGGATAAAACACATAAAAGAAATAACGCGGCAGTTTTTTTGAAAACGCCGCCACACGCCATTTCCCATCCAAAAAGCCAAAGGAAAAAAGGGACAATAGCTGAATCCAAGCCCTTGTTTTCAAGCCATACAGAATATTCAACAGCAGCTGCCCGTAGAAGCAGAGGCTTTCCCGTTCTGCATAAAGCCCGAAGCAGAAAATCGTCCAGACACCATACCAGCCATAGCTCATGTCAGCAAAATAAGAGCCGATAAGCAGTACCGCCGCAACTGCCCTTTTCCCCTGCCGAAAGAAATACAGCGCCGCTGCGCCCCATGCCAGCATGAACAGGGGATTGCCCTGCGCGATGCCAAACAGGCGCATATAAATCGGCTGAGAAAGGACTGCTGTCAGGAGAATTCGCCCAAAATACCGCCAAAAGCGATGCGTATAGCGCACCCCCTCGGCAATGCCGAAGGCAAACAGCGGAAACGAAAGCCGCCCGATGGCACGAAAGCCAATGGCACTCGGAAAAAAGACCATGCCGATGTGGTCAATCAGCATGGTCAGTGCCGCAATCATCTGTATGAATTGCCGCTGCTCCCTTCCCATTATTCCTGGAACATAGGAGTGGAGAGATATCTGTCGCCCGTATCAGGCAGGAATACCACAATGTTTTTGCCTGCATTTTCGGGACGCTTTGCAATCTCCTTCGCCGCATGTAACGCCGCACCTGCGGAAATACCGGACAGCAGACCTTCCTCTCTCGCAAGATTTCTGCCTGCCGCATACGCATCTTCATTCGTTACAGTAACAATTTCATCATAAATATCTGTATTCAGAACATCGGGCACGAAGTTTGCGCCGATCCCCTGAATACCGTGAGGGCCTGCAACGCCCTTGGACAGCAGGGGGGAGGCTGCTGGCTCTACTGCAACAATCTGCACCGCAGGGTTCTTTTCCTTCAGATATTTGCCTACGCCTGTGATTGTGCCGCCTGTGCCGATGCCTGCAACGAAAATATCCACCTTGCCATCGGTATCTGCCCAGATTTCGGGGCCTGTGGTTTCATAATGCGCCGCAGCGTTGGAGGGGTTGTCAAACTGCCCCGCAATGAAGGAATCGGGGATTTCCTTTGCCAGCTCTTCCGCCTTTTCCACTGCACCCTTCATGCCCTGCTTGCCCTCTGTCAGCACAAGCTCCGCACCAAAGGCTGTCATCAGCAGTCTGCGTTCCATGCTCATGCTGTCAGGCATAACGATGATTGCACGATAGCCTCTTGCCGCCGCCATCAGTGCCAGACCAATGCCTGTGTTGCCGCTTGTGGGCTCAATGATGGTTGCGCCCTCCTTCAGGATGCCTGCCTTTTCCGCATCCTCCACCATGCGCTTTGCGATACGATCCTTCGCACTGCCGCCGGGGTTCAGCGCTTCTACCTTTGCCAGCAGAGTTGCGCCCGTTCCCTTTTCAATCTTTGTCAGCTCCAGTAAGGGTGTGTTGCCAATCAGTTCTTCTACACTTTTATAAATCTTAGCCATAGTTGTTATCCTCCGTTCAAAAAATCTGTTTTCCGCATTTCATTAGTGTAACATAAATTTTCAAGCCTGACAGCAACAACAGCCAAAAATTGTACTTTTTAAAAGCATAACATCACTCCCTATTTCATATCGATTAACTATGATTTAAGAGAATACACCTGTTTTTTCTATTTGTCAATCGTTTTTTCTCATTTTCTTCTATTGTACCATCTTCTTTTTTGTGCTACCATTGTTTTGGTAAGCAGTCTATACAAGAAAAAGGAGAAATACTATGAAAATCGGTAGAAATGACCCCTGCTGGTGCGGCAGCGGCAAAAAATACAAATCCTGCCACGCGGCTTTTGATGATAAGCTGGCGGCGTATCAATTAAAGCATATTCCCGTTCCCAATCATAAGCTGATTAAAACCCCCGAACAGCTAGAAGGCATCCGCAAGGCAGGCAAGCTGAATACGGCAATTCTGGATATGGTTGCGGAAAATATCAAGGCGGGCATGTCCACAGACGATATCAATACACTGGTGCATAACTACACCGTAGAGCATGGCGGTATCCCCGCGCCTCTGGGCTATCAGGGCTTCCCCAAGAGCGTCTGCACCTCTGTGAACGATGCTATTTGTCATGGTATCCCCGATCCCAATCAAATCCTGCAGGATGGCGATATCATCAATGTTGACGTTACCACCATTCTGGATGGCTATTATGCCGACGCTTCCCGTATGTTCCTGATTGGTAATGTCTGCGACGAGGCGAGAAAGCTGGTTGAGGTAACAAAGGAATCCGTTGATTTAGCCCTGAAGGAAGTAAAGCCTTGGGGCAGACTGGGCGATATCGGCGCAGTCATCAGCGAGTATGTCCATCAGCATGGCTATACTGTTCTGCGTGATATCGGCGGTCATGGGGTCGGCAATGATTTCCATGAGGACCCGTATGTCTGCCATATCGGCAAGAGAGGAACAGGGATGCTCCTTGTGCCCGGCATGGTCTTTACGATTGAACCCATGGTAAACGAAGGCAAAGAGGATTTCTTCGTAGATGAAGAAAACGAATGGACGGTTTATACCGAGGACGGCTCTCTTTCCGCCCAGTGGGAATATACCGTTGCCGTAACCGAGGACGGCGTAGAAATTATCACACACTAAAATTTTCTTATGAAACAACGAACCCCCTCCGCACGCTATATACGGAGGGGATTTATTTTATAAGCATTATTCTGTTTTCTGCGCCTGTTCTGCCAGAAATTTTGCTGTTTTCTCAATCATCTGCAATCTGGTGTCACTGAAGGAATGGTCGGTGTCCAATGCTTCATAAACCACATTTCCACCCATTTTCTTCAGCTCCTCTACCCAAGGCAGGCAATGCGCCGCAGGCGGACAGCACTCATCCTGCACCGCACCTAAGCAATAAACCGGACGTTTCCCAAAGCGTTTCAGCAATGCCCCAATGCGATAGCTTGCCTGATTGGCAAAAACCTCCTCATATAATGCCGCAGGAGAGGTTCCGTTCAGCCAAATCGGACCGCCCTCAAAAATATCCATCAACAGCCGCTTCGGCTCCGTATCATCCGCAAAGCCCATCACGCCGCCCAAATCGCAGGGAGCAAGCAGAACCGCCGCTTTCAGCTCCGGATGCGCCGCCAGAAGCTGTGCCGTTACAAAGCCGCCAACGCTATGCCCTGCCACAAACAGCCTCTCTTTATCAAAGCCGTAGGTCGTATTCGTTTCGATAAATTCCAGAAGGGTATCTGCATCCTCCAGATTATGCGCATAGGCATACGCCCCATCACTGCCCCAGCTGCCGCTGTAATGATACAGCACCACATGAAAGCCGATGCGCCGCAGTGCCTGCGCTAAATCAAAATTCTTTTCAATGCCCGGAAAGCCATGACTCAGCAAAACCGTCGGATGCAGCCCTGCGCCGCCTGCGCGGTAAATTGTCACCAGAAGCCTGCCACGCTTTCCCTGCAAAACCTCCGCCTGTAAATCAGGGGGATTTTTCTCCCATGAGCCTTCCTTCGTCAAATATTTCAAATCCATCGCATGCGCCTCCTTCGGTTTTTCTTTCGTATATTTTTTATATCATAGCATTTTTGTAGAAAATTGCAAGAATAAAATTTCTGCCGAAAAATCAATATAACCACCGGTAAACCGGTGGTTATGCTTTTTCAAAACCTATTTATCCAGAACCGCAACCTGAATTGCCTTTACAGCCTCCTCCATGCGCTTGATATCCTCCGCCTTCAGCCTGATATCCAAACACTTCGCTGTATCCTCTACGCTCGATGCGCGGCGCATGCCGACCAGAAGGCTCATTCTGTCATACTGAGACAGCGCCCAAGCCTCCACCAATGCCGCATAGCTGCAATGATATTCCTCGCACATCGGTGTCCAGAGTGCAAATGCACGGCGCAGTCCTTCCTTCTTTTCGGGTGCCACCCACGGCAGTCTGGAACGGATGTCCGTTTTCGCAAATTCCTTATCCAGAAACGCAGGAGAGGTCAGAAAGCCCTCCTCCAATACGCCGTAGGTCTGGAATACAGTATTGTTTTTTCTGCACATCTCAAAATATTCTCTGCCATGGAAGGGAGAAAGAATACTGAAAAATTCCTGCACAACGGATACCCTACCGCCAACCCTCCGATATGCCGCCAAATCCGCAGGCTGGCTGTTGGAAAGCCCATAGGTACGGATTTTTCCTTCTCTGACCAGATCCTCCAGCGCGCCGACCGTTTCCTCTACAGGAAAGCTGCCGCAGACATAATGCACAATCACGGAATCCAGATAATCCGTCTGCATCCTGCGCAGAGAATCCTCTACGTCCTTTTTCACCGCCGCCGCACGGGTGTCATTGTTGACGGTGTATCCATCGCGTTCATAATGGAAATTACCGCCCTCCTTTCTCCAGTTCAGGGAGCATTTGCTTTGCAGGATAAAGTCCTGTCTTCTGCCCTTCAATGCCTTGCCGAGCAGCTCCTCGCTTGCACCAGTGCCGTAAACCGGCGCGGTATCAATATAGTTTATGCCATATTCCCGACAGCTGTCCAGCAGATTTCTGGTATCCTCTACCGTAGAATCTCTGTCCGTCCAGACACTGCCGCCGCCAAGTCCCCATGTGCCTAATGCAATCACGGAAACATCAATATCCGTATTGCCAAGCTTCTGATATCTCATTATTATCCCTCCGTTTGCTTTGAAAACTGCTTACAGTATACCATATAAGTATCGAAATGGGTACCGCATCACAGCATACACCGCCGCAGATGGTCAATCACAATCCGCATCGGCTCGGAAACCCATTTTTCCCGATGGTGCAGCAGCTGTGTCCAGATTTCGATTTCCATTTCAGGCACATTCAGATAGCACAGTGCCCCCTTTTCGATATACGGCTTCGTGATATAATCAGGCAAAAGCGCAAGCCCTGCATTCTGCTCCACCAAGGACGCAATCAGCCCTGCATTCCCGCTGACAAAAACAGGCTGAATCTCCAAGGAATGTGCCGCAAGCTTCTCATCCAGCATCCGGCGGTAGCTCATGCCCTTTTCCGTCAGCAGAAACGGCTGCTTCACCAATTCCGCAAGCGAAATGGTATCCCTTGTCGCCAAGGCATTGCCTGCCGCGCAGACAAAATGCACCCCAATGCGACTCTCCTGCTGTATCACATAATTCGTATCGTAAATATGGTTATCCAGCGTATACACAATATCCGCTTCATTCTGGTTTAAAAGGCGAAACATCTCCTGCGTGCCAGCTGAAATGCACTCAAGGGTAATATCAGGATATTTGCGATGCAGCTCCGGGAAAATGCGCCGAATCACCTCACTGCTCAGGGAATCCGCAATCGCCAGACGCACACGCCCATGCACCTTCGTTTCCGCTTTCGTTTCCTCCTGAAAGCTTTCCAAAAGCTCATTGATTTTGTAAGCAGAGCGCAGCAGACGAACCCCATGCTCCGTCAGCGTAACGGTGCGGTTGATTCTCTCAAATAAGGGCACACCCAATTCGTTTTCCAGCTGGCGAATCTGAAAGGAAACCGTTGATTGAGAATAACCCAGCTTATCCCCCGCCTTCGTGAAGCTGCGCAGCTCCGCTACATGTATGAAAGTAACCAGATTTTTGATATCCATAACTGCTCCTTTTTCCCATCCTTCAACATTCTTTCTCTTCACTCTATCCGAAATGCAGCAAAAAATCAAGATAGAATCTGTCTTGATTTTTTCTTCTTTCTCCATCAGCCGTATTGCTTTTCTCCGCCCGCTGCGGTATAGTAGAATTAAGAAAGACATATTATCTGCGCTTAGGACGTTGCAGGTGGGGGCTATGGTGCATCCGCTATTTAATCGTCTTTCTTGAACGGATACCGCTTGGCGGAACGATTCGGGGAATTGTACCCCGCTATCTAGGGAAACCTTGCGGAAATAGGATTGGGAATAAGGATTGACGCAGAATATGCCTTCCTGCCCTTCGGGCATAGCCGAAGTATTTGCGGCATCTCGGAAATACGCTATTCTGCAGGCAGAGTCAACGGAATGATTCCTAGATAATGGAGGACGCTTCGGCGAGGAATCCCGCTAGGCTTCCGTTGCAAGCAAAAAAAGAGCCTGATTTCACTGTGCACATGAAATCGGCTCTTTTTCTTTTATACTTCCATAATAATTGGCAGAATCATCGGACTTCTCTTTGTTTTCTGCCAGATATAATTTTTCAGCGTATCCTTAATGACACCCTTGATATAATTCCAGCTTGTAACATTCTTTTCCTCGCACTTCAGCAGCGCATCCAGCACACAGGCGCGCGCCTCATCCATCAGATTTTCTGCCTCGCGGACATATACAAACCCTCTGGAGATAATATCGGGACCGGAAACAATCGTCCCCATTTCGCGGTCCATGGAAACCACAACCACCATCAGACCATCCTGTGACAAATGCTTTCTGTCACGCAGAACGATATTGCCGACATCGCCAACACCCAAGCCGTCTACCATAATCTGTCCCACAGGCACAGTTCCGGTAACCTTCGCCTCATTTTTGTTGACCTCCAGCACCTCACCCAGCTTCATCACGAAGATGTCATTTTTATCCATCCCCATGGAAATCGCCAAATTCTTGTGACAGGAAAGGTGCATGAATTCCCCATGGACAGGCATGAAGAACTTCGGCTTTGTCAGCGCCAGCATCAGCTTCAGCTCCTCCTGACGGGCGTGACCGGAAACGTGGATATCCTCAATATCTCCATAAACCACGTTTGCGCCCTTTTTCAGCAGCTCATTCACCACACGGGAAATGCTTTTTTCATTCCCCGGAATGGCAGATGCACTGATGATAATTTTATCATCAGGCTTTACGTTAATCTGCTTATGCTCGCCGGATGCGATACGGGACAGGGCAGACATTGTCTCCCCCTGGCTGCCTGTCGTAATGATAACCAGCTGATCATCCCGATAATTTCTTGTTTCGTTAATATCAATCAGCGTTCTGGGCGGAATCCAGAGATAATCCAGCTCGGATGCCGTTTTCACTGCATTGACCATGCTGCGACCGATAATGGCAACCTTTCTGCCGTACATATACGCCGCATTGATAACCTGCTGAATACGATGAATGTTTGAGGAGAAGGTCGCAACCATGATACGGTTCTTCGGTGTTTCCTCGAAAATCTTCTCGAACACCTTCCCCACGTTCTTTTCAGACATCGTGAAGCCCTTTCTCTCGGCATTGGTGCTGTCGCTCATCAGCAGGAGAACTCCCTCCTTGCCCAGTGCGGCAAACCGCTGTAAATCAATCACATCCCCATCAATGGGAGTATAGTCCACCTTAAAGTCGCCCGTATGCACCACAACGCCCACAGGTGTATGGATTGCCAGTGCGACCGCATCTGCGATGGAGTGGTTCGTATGGATAAATTCCACAACCATCTGTCCCAGCTTTACCTTTTCGCCGGGTACAACCGTATGTCTTGTTGTGGAATCCAGCATTTTATGCTCTCTCAGCTTATTTTCCAGAAGCCCCAGTGTCAGCAGTGTCCCGAATACGGGTACGTTAATCTGCTTGAGAATATAGGGCAATGCGCCGATATGATCCTCGTGTCCGTGTGTTAATACAATCCCTTTGATTTTATCGATGTTTTTTGTCAAATAAGTCACGTCAGGGATAACCAAATCGATCCCCAGCATATCATCCTCAGGGAATGCCAGACCACAGTCGATGATGATAATATCATCGCCATATTCCAGAACCGTCATATTTTTACCGATTTCATCCAGACCGCCCAGCGCGATCACCTTCAGGTTCATCTTGGGCTTTGCCTTTGCGCGGCTCTTTGTGCGCTGCTTCGGCTTTGCCGCCGGTTTCGCCGTCATCTTCGCAGCCGGCTCCTTTTTCGCCTTCGGCTCTGTCTTTGCCCTGCTGTCCGCCTTTGTCTTTGCTGTTCTCGTTTTGGTTTCCTTCGTGGAATCCTTTCCGTTTGTCTCCTTCGCGGATTTTTTCTCTGCCAAAAAACACACCTCCTTTTTTTGTTTTCTCTGTCATTTTCTTTATAGTATGGCGTAAAAAAGTTCTCTTTAAACGGCAGAATCAGCGCCCCTTTTCCAAAAAAGGGCAAACAGAAAAAGAGCAGTCGATACTCAACGATTGCAAAAACATTTCCGCTCCGTTTTTCCAATCCGATGAGTGCTGCTGTTTTTCCTTCCGTATTCTGCTGTTTCTTTTTCCGCTCATTTTTGTATAAAAAGGGACTTTTGCAGACCGCAAAAAATCACCCTAATACATTCGTCAATCAGTCATCCGTTTCTACGGTATAATCCTCTGCCTTCTGGGCAAACAAATCTGCCACGCGGTCAAATTCCGCGTCATCCTCCACCAATTCATACGTCACATCATCCGTATTGATGGAAACCTCCTTCAAAATGATGGCATCTGTTTCATCATCATCCATCAATTCTGTTTCCACTACCAAAAGGTAGCGTTCGCCGCCGCAGGCAACATTATCAATGATGGAAAACTCCACTGCATCACCATTTTCATCTGTCATAGTAACCACTTCAAATTCCAGATCATTGATTTCGTCATAAATATCCGCCATAAAATTCTCCTCTATTCTTATCCTTTCGCCTTGCTGTCAAGATAGCCCTGCAAAATATGCACCGCCGCCATCTTGTCAATGACGCTTTTTCTCTGATTATGGTTCAGCCCCACCTCGCGCAGAGAACGCTCCGCCGCAATGGTGCTGAATCTTTCGTCCCAAAGCAGAACCTCTGCCTTGGGAAATCTTCTTTTCACGCGTTCGCAGAAATCCTTTGTTTTGACACATCTGTCCCCTTCGGAGCCGTCCAGATTTTTCGGATAGCCCAGAACGATTGTCTCTGCCTGATATTGTTCCACCAGCTCTGCCAGTCTACGCATACATTTCTTAAATTCCATGGAACTTTCCCTTCGGATAATCTCCACGCCCTGTGCCGTCCAGCCAAAAGGGTCGCTGACCGCCACACCAATGGTTTTGTCACCAAAATCCAACCCTAAAATACGCACTTCGGTTCCTCTTTCTTTTTCCGACGATTACTCGTTACGGTCTAAATAATCCTTTACCAGCTCCTCCAGAAGCTCATCCCGTTCCAGCTTACGAATCAGCACACGGGCATTCTGATAGCTTGTGATATAAGTCGGGTCACCGGAAAGGATATAGCCTACAATCTGGTTGACAGGATTATAGCCCTTTTCCCGCAAGGCATTGCTCACTGCCATCAGGATTCGCTTTGCTTCGTTTTCGGGTTCTTTTTCCAATCTGCCGAAATACTGTGTTTCATGTAAATTTGCCATATTTTTCACTCTCCATTCTGCGGCAGTGCCGCCCCCCTTATATCCCAAATATATTCACAGGAAAATTTCCTGTTATCTGTAAAATCAGTTATCTTTATGATACATGAAAAAAAACCTGTTTGCAACCATATTCTCTTTACATAATTATTACAAATTCCTTTTCTTATACCTCTGCATCCCCGAAAAGCATTTCGCCCTCCGCCCTTGTGATGTGGGTTTTGCAAATGCGGTTTGTCAAATCGACTTCGCTTCTGCCATGCACCTTCATATAGTTCGTGGTATGCCCTTCATAAATGCCCTCGCCGACGGCTCTTTCATACAGCACCTCCGCATCCGTCCCAACGGCATCCGCCAGAAAGTCTGCCGCCATTTTGTCGCTCAGCTGAATGAGCGTATGGCTTCTTTCGGCTTTTACCGCATTGAGCAGCTGATCCTTTCTTGCCGCCGCAGGTGTGCCGCGCTTGGGCGAATAAGGAAATACATGAATCTTCGCAAAGCCGATTTCCTCCGCAAAGGCATAGCTTTCCCTGAAATCCTCCTCGGTTTCTCCGGGGAAGCCGACAATGATATCCGTTGTCAGCGCAACCTTCGGCAGATATTTCCTGAGCGTCGCCGCCGCCTGTCTGTATTTCTCCGTATCATATTTCCGGTTCATTTCCTTCAGGGTTTTATCGCAGCCACTCTGCAGGGAAAGATGGAAATGGTCGCAGACCTTTGGCAGTGCCGCCATGGTCTGTGCAAATTCCTCCGTCACCACATTCGGCTCAATGGAGCTGAAGCGAATCCGCTCAATGCCCTCCACCTCATGCACCTGCTTGAGAATATCCGGCAGAGAGGTATCCCTTCTGTCCTTGCCGTAGCTTGCCACATGGATGCCCGTCAGCACAACCTCTTTAAAGCCGTTCTCCGCCAGACGCTTTACCTCAGCCACAACCTCCTGCGGCTCTCTGCTGCGGATAGGGCCTCTCGCATAGGGAATGATGCAGTAGGAGCAATACTGGCTGCACCCATCCTGAATTTTCAGATAGGCTCTTGTTCTGTTTGCCAGCTTTTGAATGGAAAGCGGCTCAAATACACGCTCCTTCATAATATCGGAAACGTGGTTTTCCACGCCGTTTGCCCTGTCATACTGCTCCACCATTTCCACAATCTGCGCTCTGTCCTTCGTTCCGATGACCAGGTTCACGCCTGCAATCTCCATCAGCTCCTTGGGCGCAGTCTGCGCATAGCAGCCGACAACCGCCACAATGGCATTTTCATTCTGCCGCTTTACCTTACGAATCAGCTGACGGGATTTCTTGTCCCCGAAATTCGTTACCGTACAGGTATTGATGACATACACATCCGCTTCTTCATCAATCCCCACAATTTCATAGCCCTTTTCTGCGAACAGCTCCGCAATGGCTTCGCTTTCATACTGATTTACCTTGCAGCCCAATGCAAAACTTGCTGCTTTCTTCATATTAAAACGCTCCTTCGCGGCAGAAAGATTTCCTTTTGCTCTGCCGCTCTCTATTATTCATCAATTTATTCTGAAAAACAACGGTAATATCTTCATTGCTACCGTTACATCCTTTCCGGAAAGCCAGACCAGATGCTCTCTAAGCATTTCCCAGCGTTCCTTTTTGGGCGTAACCTGCGCGCAGATGGTCTCCATGGCATCCAAATGCACCATGATATCCTCCCGCTCCGCAAGGGAAAGCCCCTGCATCATGCCGATTTCCAGCCGCACCGTTGTAAAATCCGCATTAAAATTTAGCTCCTCCCGCTCCTTGGCAATGGAATATTCGATTAAGCCTTCGTTGCTGTATCCATTTTCCCGAAACAGTTTCATCCGCTCCAGCAATGTCCGCACGTTCTCCCGATAATTCTCCGCCATATCCGCGATATCCTCATACGGCTGAATGACCTTCAGCCTCTTCGTGAAGCCCTCGATTCTTTCGGCATAATGCTCCAGAAGCAGGCGGAACAGCTCCTCCAAGGCATCGCTGTCATAGGAGGATGCCTCCCAAACACGTTCCACGCGGTCAATATCCTCGTCAATCATGGTTCGTATATCCTTTTCCTCCGGCATATCCTCCACCACCCCTTCTGCATTTAAATTATCCTTTAGTATAGCATAAAAACAAGGGCTCTGGCAAGAAGCCCGCCCCGTTAAAACCGTTTTTTCGCAAAAATCGCAAAAACTCTGCAAAAGAACGCCCGATTCCGATTGATTTTTCCCTTCCTCTATGCTATCATAACAGTAAGAAAGGATTACCGCTTTGGGAAGGGCGGTCAGTCCGAAATAATTATGGTTGACCGTCTAACTTCTGTTAGGCGGTCTTTTTCTTATCAATTCTTATGCAAAAAGCACAAGGTGATAATTCCAATGATTACTAAGCTATATTGAAACAATTCAGCGTATGTAACCATAAACATCACCCCCTTTTCAGGAAGTGACTGAACCGCCGAGCGATAATCCTCATTTGTACCATACCACATTTTTCTTTTTTCGACAAGCAACAAAAAGAGCCGTATCCCTACGGCTCTCTCATCAGCTTCGATTATTTTTCTTCTTCGTCATCCTCAATGATTACAACCATGCCGCCCAGTCTTCTGTTCAGCTCTTTTCTTGTAATCTTGATGATATTGGGTGTCACGCCGTCCGGCTGCTCCTCGATAAAGTATGCTTCCTCCTTATCGCAGTCGTTTTCATCCAGCCAGCCGCTGAAATAGGACAGAATGGAACGCATAATTTCCACGCTGTGCCCCCAATAGTCCAAATCCAGGAAAACCAGTCTGTTCTTCTCGCCGTTTTTGGAGAATTTACGGCTCTTGTAAACCATTGTAAACAAACGTCTTTCCTCTCCCTTATAGGTAAAATATACAGCCATTTCATTGCTTTCACCAAAACGATTTTCGTAACGGTTTACCTTTGCCTCGGGGTCAAAATATTTCAAAACAAACTGATAAATCTGCTCCAGTTCAATCTCTTTTGTAATGTACCCATGCGTTTTTGCCGTCATTTGAAAGGCCTCCTTTTTCCTACTTTCATCATTTCCGCATCAATATTTTGCGTACAAATTGTTTTTGATTCTGATTGCATTATACAGGAAGAAAATCCCCTTTACAAGAGCAATACCTTCCATGGAAAGCCAAATTTTCCGTCTCTTTTTTAGGCAGTTTTACGCCAGCTTTTCCAGCATTTTTTCCACCAGCTCACTGCTGCGCTTTGCCGCCAGAAGCACAAACTGCTCATAGGACATATTCGCCTGTTCATCCGCGCTGTCGCTGATGGCACGAATGATAACAAAGGGAATTCGGTTCAGCCAGCAGGCATGCGCAATCGCCGCGCCCTCCATTTCCGCACAGTCCCCCTGCACATACCTTTTGATATGCTCCTTGCCTTCCTTTGTGCCGATGAATTTATCCCCACTGGCAACTCTGCCGAGAATCACATGATAGTTTTCCGCCGTTTCCGCCGCAGCCTCCTGTGCCAGCTTCACCAGCATCTCATCCGCCTTGAAATAGCTTTCCGCCAAACGGGGAATTGTCCCGATCGGGTCGCCCAGCGCAGAAACATCCATGTCATGCTGTACTGCGTCCGTGGAAATGAGGATATCCCCAATGCCCAGTTCGGGGTGAATTGCCCCTGCACAGCCTGTATTGATGATATAATCCACACCAAAATGGTCAATCAGCACCTGTGTGCAAACAGCCGCATTCACCTTGCCGATGCCGCTGATGACCAGCACAATGCTGTTGCCGCAATATTTTCCCACATGGAAATCCAGCCCGATGATGTTTTTTGTGGTCACAATCTCGATTTCCTCTTTTAAATATGTGATTTCCTCCGACATTGCACCAATGATGCCAATTGTTTTCATTTCGTTGTCATCTCCGTTTCTGTTGTCTCGCGGATATCTGTCCGCATACTTCAGCCGTTTGGTTTTTATCTCGCATACGAATTATACCACAAGCTGTATACACTCTGCAAGCCGAAGCCGATTTTCCCATCCTTCCGTTGCAAAAAAAGCACATCTTCTGTATACTGAGGAGAGAAAAAGAAAGTAAGAGGTGTAACCAATGAACACAAAACCGATTATCGGCATTGCGCCGAATTATTCTTACGAAAAAAAGGAATATACCCTCAGTGAGGATTATGTTCTTGCCATCGAAAAGGCAGGCGGCTGTCCCATCGTGCTCCTGCCCCATCAGGCATTGCCCCCCTTTCTGGACGGACTTCTGCTGACCGGCGGCGGTGATATCGATCCGCTCCTGTTTGGAGAGGAGCCCCTTTGTCAGAGCGGCGAGATTAACCCCCTCCGTGATGCCTGTGAAATGCGCATCTGCGAGGCTGCACTGGAAAAGGATTTGCCCATGCTCGGCATCTGTCGCGGCATGCAGGTCATGAATATCGTCAAGGGCGGCGGCATCTATCAGGATATCGGCGTGCAGGCAGGCACAACCCTCAAGCATATCCAGCAGGCACCCCGTTCCTATGGCACACACAGTATTTTTGTCGAGGACAACACCCTTTTAACCGACCTCTGGGAAAATAAACGCACCGTTGTCAATTCCCTGCATCATCAATCCTGCTCCACGCTTGGGGAGGGCTTTATTGTCTCTGCCCGCAGTGCGGATGGTCTGATCGAAGCCATTGAGCATAAGGATAACCGCTTCGCCGTTGGCGTGCAGTGGCATCCGGAGGCAATGAAAACAGAGGAAATGGGGCTGCTGTTCTCTGCCTTCTTGAAGGCAGCGGCAGAATATCAGCAGACAAGGGGGTAAGAAGCATGGATGTTATCAATGATCTGACCTCATCTCTTTCCTCCGATTTAAACAGCACGGAGCTTGCGAAGGATTTAGGGCTTGGCTTCCTTGCCAAATCCACAGCCATCAACGGTGCCGTCAATTTGGGCATCAAGCTTCTGGAAATTCTGTTCACGCTCTTTCTTTGCTGGCTTATGATTCGCATTTCCAGTAAGCTGGTCAATAAATTCCTGCGGACACAGGTGCAGCGCGAAAAGCTTTCCATGTCCGAAAGAAAAGCAAAAACCCTCAGCACCGTCACAGGCAGCATCCTGAAATATGTGATTTATTTCATCGGGCTGATGTCTATTTTAAAGCAGCTGGGTGTTTCCTCAGAATCCCTCGTTGTCATTGCCTCTGCAGGCTCGGTTGCCATCGGCTTGGGCGCGCAGAGTATCGCAGGGGATATGATGGAGGGCTTCTTCATCCTCTTTGAGGACCATTACGCCGTCGGGGATATCGTCACCATTCAGGGCATTACGGGTACGGTCGAAAGCGTCACCCTGCGTTCCACAAAGCTGCGCGATTTCGGCGGCGCTGTGCATATCATCCCGAATGGCTCTATCGGTACGGTCACCAATAACTGCCGTGAATTTATCAACGCCGTTGTCACCGTCGGCATTGCCTATGGCGAAAGCATCGACCGCGCCATTGCCGTTCTGCAGGATGAGATGCAGAAAACCGCAGATATGGAGGCTGTACTGGAACCCCCCACCGTTGCAGGTGTCATCGGTCTGGATGATTCCGCCGTTACCATTAAAATTGTTGCAAAATGCAAGATAAAAATGAATTATGCTGTGGAGGCGGAGCTGCGCCGCCGCATCAAAAACCGCTTTGATGCAGAAGGTATCGAAATCCCCTTCCCTCAGCAGGTTGTCCATTTGATGAAGGAGGCGTAACGTATGGATTTTTCTGTCGGAGATATTGTGCAGATGAAAAAAAGTCACCCCTGCGGCTCTGCCCAGTGGGAAATCCTCAGAACCGGCATTGATTTTCGCATCAAATGCTGCGGCTGCGGACACATGGTCATGCTGCCCAGAGCAAAATTCGAGAAAAATGTAAAAAAAATCATCCCAAAAGAGCAATAAAAACAGGGTATCTCAATCTTGAGATACCCTGTTTTTTTCTGTCGAACCCTCTCAGCTTCGGCTTAATCCTTTTTCCGCATTGCATTCAGAATTGCCAGTACGCAAACGCCGACATCCGCAAATACCGCCATCCACATCGTCGCAATGCCGGGAATGGAAAGCAGCAGCACCAGAATCTTAAAGCCCAATGCAAAGGTCACGTTCTGGTTTACAATCCTTCTTGTGTTTCTTGCAACCTTCATGCCGACTGCCAGCTTGCCGATATCATCATCCATCAGCACAACATCCGCCGCCTCGATTGCCGCATCGGAGCCAATCGCCCCCATGGCAATCCCCAAATCAGCCGCCGCCAGTACGGGTGCATCATTGATGCCATCCCCCACAAACGCCGTCTTGTCGCCTTCTGCGCCCTTCTGCTTTTCCATCCATTCCACTTTGTTTTCGGGCAGCAGCTCGCTGTGGAATTCATCCAGCCGCAGCTCCTCTGCCACAGCCGCCGCCGTTTCCCTTCTGTCGCCCGTCAGCATTACCATCTTCCGAATCCCCTGCTTGCGCAACGCCGCAAGGGAATCGGCAATGTTTTCCTTCAGCGTATCCGCAACCAGAATGTACCCTAAGAATTTGCCGCCCTTTGCAACATAAACCACCGTACCGATGCCGTTTGCCTTTTCATACGCAATTTTTTCATGCTCCATCAGACGGCTGTTCCCTAGCAGAACCGTTTCGCCGTCCAGCTCGTAGGAAATCCCGTAGCCGCCCAGTTCCTGATAGCTCTGTGCCGCAGGAAGCTCGCCTTTGTATGCCTGTACGATTGCCTGTGCAATGGGGTGATTGCTCATTGCCTCCCCGATTGCCGCCGGCTTCAGCACATCGCCCTTCACCTCTGTTACAGAGAATCTGCCCTTTGTCAGTGTCCCTGTCTTATCAAAAACAACCGTTTTCAGTCGGCTCAGCGTATCCAAATCGCCGCCGCCCTTTACCAGAATCCCACACTTGGATGCCGCGCCAATCCCCGCAAAATACGTCAGCGGCACAGACAATACCAATGCACAGGGACAGGAAACAACTAAGAATACCAATGCTCTGCCAAACCACAGGGAGAATTTCCCCAGCCCCGCCAACGGCGGCAGAACCGCAACCAGAACCGCCAGCAGAACCACAATGGGTGTATAAACTCTTGCAAAGCGTGTGATGAATTTCTCCGTCTTGGATTTCTTTGCGGATGCGTTTTCCACCATTTCCAGAATCTTCATCACCGTAGATTCGCCAAAGCCCTTTTCTACGCGAACCTTCAGACTGCCGTCCATATTGATGCAGCCGCTAAGCACCTGATCTCCTACCCCCACAGAACGAGGCAGGGATTCGCCTGTCAGTGCCGCAGTATCCAGCATAGCATGTCCTTCCGTGATTACCCCGTCCAGAGGGATTCTTTCCCCTGCCTTTACCAGAATCATATCTCCCACATGCACCAGAGAAGGGTCTACCTTCCTTTCCTCGTCATCCACGATTAAATGTGCAAAATCGGGACGGATATCCAGCAGTGCCGTAATGGATTTTCTGGAGCGTGCCACCGCATATTCCTGGAATGCCTCGCCCACCTGATAGAACAGCATAACGAAAACAGCCTCTGCCATTTCCCCCAGATACAACGCGCCAATCGTAGAGAAGGACATCAGGAAGTTTTCATCAAAAACCTTCCCCTGTCCGATATGCTTCGCCGCACGCAGCAGAACATCATACCCAAAAATCAAATATGCGCAGATATAAAGAATCGTGCGGATCGTTCCCCCATGCAGGAAAACAGCCGCAAGGAAGAACACAAGCCCTATGCCAAAGCGCAGGAAAAATTTTCTGCCGAACACATTCTCATCCCCATGCGCATGGTCATGTCCACAGCCACACCCACAGCCGCAGTCATCGTCGTCATCATCGTCACAGCCGCAGCCGCAATGCTCATGATGATGCTCTGCCTTCTGCCCCTGCAAAAAGGCAACCTCTACCTCCGGCTCAAATTTATGCACCACCCGTTCCACCGTTTCCTGCATTTTCTCTGCCGAAGCATTTGGCACAAGCTTTACTGTCATTTCCTGCCGCAGCAGATTGATGGAAACCTCCTGCGTTTCAGAAAGCTTAGAAAGCGTATCCTCAATCTTTCCCGCACAGTTCGCGCAGGTCAACCCTTTTAATGCTACCTTCATTTCAGACATAGTCACACCTCTTTTTTCGCTGTTTGCTTTTCATTTGTTCGTTTGAATAACTGTTCATATAACATTTGAAAATTTAGGCTGTAATTTTCAGATATCCTTGCACCTATATCATTACAGCCTATTCCTTTTTTATTCGTGATATCCACGCTTATGCCGCAGATGCGTCATACCCTGCTCCAGAACCATCCGAATATGCTCATCGTCCAGAGAATAGAACACGGTTTTGCCCTCCTTGCGGTATTTTACAAGATCATTCTGCCGCAGTACGCGCAGCTGATGCGACACAGCGGATTGGCTCATTTCCAGTACGTCTGCCAAATCCCCCACATTTCGCTCCCCCTCCAGCAGGGTCTGCAAAATGCGGATACGGGTCGCATCCCCGAAAATCTTGAAAAATTCTGCCAGCTCCTGAATAAACTCCTGCTGCAGTTCCTTTTCCATATCAAATTCTTCCTGCATCGGTGTCTCCTTCATGGCTCGCTCCTTTTCTCATATGAATATCTGCTCATATATTAACGCATTACTTTTGCTTTGTCAACGCTGCTATTGATCATTTTTTCATCAATAACACACCGAAGTCCCGATTTCGATTTAATTCTTTTCCTTCGGAAACTCAATCAGGTCGATAAATCCCTTTAACGCATGCGGCATTGCCACATTTTTCAGCCGCACCATCCCAATGCTCCGCTTCGGCACGGGCGGTTCCACGGGAATCTCAAACAGGTGCTTGTTCTGCAGCTCCCTCTGCGTAAACTCCTCGATTACATACGTCAGTCCAAGGTTGATTTCCGCAAAGCTTACCAGCAAATCACTGCTCCCCAGCTCCAGAATCGGGTTCAGCACTACGCCGTTTTCCTCTGCATAGCGGTCAATATAGCGGCGCGAATTGCTCAGATCCTCCAATAAAAGCAGAGGATATTTCGGCAAATCCTTCAATTCCATGCCCATCTCCGCAAGCATCCGATACCGCTCGCCCCCCACCAGAACATCATGAATTTCAATGCAGGGCGTTACCTCTAAATCCTCATCCTCCGCAATCGGCAAATTGATAAAGCAGACATCCACACTGCCGTTTCTCAGCAGCCTGAGCGATTCGTAGGTTGTCTTATTCGTCACCTTAATATTGATATCGGGATACAGCTTATGATACTTTTCCAGATAAGGCAGCAAAAAATTAGCAATGACCGTATCACTCGCGCCAATCTTAAGCTCCCCCATCTCCATGTGTACCATCTGATAATATTTTTCCTCCGCCGCCTGAATCAGTCCCAACGCCTGCTCCAGATAGGTATATAACAGCTTGCCCTCCGCGGTGGGATAAACCCCCTTCGCCGTACGCACCAGAAGCGGACTGCCCATGCGGTCCTCCAGCTGGCGAATGGACATGCTTACCGCAGGCTGCGAAATAAACAGCTCTCTTGCCGCGGCAGACATATTGCCCGTGCGGACAACTGCACAAAAAATACGATATAAATCTAAAGAAACATCAACTTTCATGAGGGGAACCTCCCTTTTCTTTGGTTTCTTCTATTATACAGAATTCAAAGAGCCAACGCAAGCGCGATAAGTAAAAATGATAACAATTTTTTTATTTTTTTCTCCGCCGCCTGTCGCACAGCTTTTCCAGTTCCACCACAGGCAAAGGAGTGAGTGCAAGCGCCCCTACAATCAGCCATTCCGTTCCATTCAGCGGACATACCTTGAAAATCTCCGCCAGCGGCAGCACCATAATCACCCCAATCTGCATCAGACACCCGATAAAAAACGCCAGCAGCAGCATCGGGTTCCCCAAAGGCGAAATCCGAAACAGCGAATGCTCCGACCGCATATTAAAGGCGTGTATCAGCTGTGAAAGCGAAAGCACCGCAAACGCCATCGTCCGCCCTGTAATATATGCCCTTTCCTCGTCAAAATAAATATGCCCGATCCCGAAGGCAAGCAGTGCCAGCATCCCAATCATTGCCCCCTCTAAGGCAATCCTGCTCACCATGCCGTCCGAAAAGAGGGAATTTCCCTTCCGCGGCGGCTGCTCCATGCTGTCCGCGTCCGCAGGGTCAACCCCCAATGCAATCGCAGGCAGGGAATCCGTCACAAGGTTCACCCATAACAGCTGAATCGGCAAAAGCGGCGTTGCCCAGCCAAAGCACATCGCCACGAAAATCGTCATAATCTCGCCGATGTTGCTCGAAAGCAGAAAATGCACCGCCTTGCGGATGTTTTCATAAATGCCGCGTCCCTCGCGCACCGCCTCCACGATTGTCGCAAAGTTATCATCCATCAGAATCATATCTGCCGCACCCTTGGCAACCTCTGTGCCGTTTTTCCCCATCGCACAGCCGATATCCGCCGCCTTGAGCGCAGGCGCATCATTCACGCCGTCCCCCGTCATGGCAACCACGCGCCCCTCCTTCTGAAATGCCTTCACAATCCGCACCTTATGTGCCGGCGAAACGCGCGCAAAAACCGTACAATCCTCTGCCGCCTGCTCCAGTGCCTCATCCGACATCTGTTCTAGCTCCTGCCCCGTCAGCACGGTATCCCCTGCACGGTAAATCCCAAGCTCTGCGGCAATCGCCTGTGCTGTCAGTGCATGATCTCCCGTAATCATCACAGGCCGAATCCCTGCCTTTTGACAAATCTCCACTGCTGCCTGCGCCTCCGGTCTCGGCGGGTCCATCATCCCTGCCATCCCTGCAAATACCAGATCCCTTTCCAGCTCCTCCGCCGTAAAAAAGAGCGGCTCCTCGTCCCATTCCCGAAACGCCACCGCCACCACGCGCAGGGCATTTGCCGCCATCTCGCCGTTTTTCAGCCTTGCCTCGCTTTTTCTTCTGCCATCAAACACCGCCTGCCTGCCGCCATCCAGACAGCGTGTGCATTTTTCAAGCAAAACATCGGGTGCCCCCTTCGTCACGGAAATCCATTTCTCCCCACTGGGATGCACCGTTGTCATCAGCTTTCGCTCCGAGGAAAACGGCACCTCGCCGATTCTGGGCATTTCCTCCCAAAGCCCCTTGAGCGATACCCCGCCTTCCTCTGCGGCCTCCGCAAGTGCCTTTTCCGTCGGCTCTCCAATGATTTTTGTCCCCTGCCGCTTCACATCATTGCAAAGCGTAAACAGCGTCAGAATGAACCTTCGCTTTTCCTCGTCCTGCTCCAAGCCCTTCCCGATTGCCGCAAGCCGTGTCACCTTCATGCGGTTTTGCGTCAGCGTCCCCGTCTTATCCGAGCAGATGACCTCTGCACTCCCCAAGGTTTCCACCGCAGGCAGTCTGCGGATAATCGTATTTTTCCTTGCCATCCGCTGCATCCCAATCGCAAGCACAATCGTCACAATCGCAGGCAGTCCTTCGGGAATTGCCGCCACCGCAAGGCTCACAGAGGTCATAAACATCGGAAACGGCGGCTGCCTTCGCAAAAGTCCCATCCCGAAGATAATGCCACAGATAATCAGTGCCCCCATGCCCAGCAGTCTTCCTGTCTCTCCCAGCTTTTTCTGCAAGGGCGTTTCGCGCTCCTCCTGCTCCGCCAAAAGGGCTGCAATCTTCCCGATTTCAGTCGCCATACCCGTTGCCGTCACCGCCACCGTGCCTCTCCCCGCCAGAACGTAGCTTCCTGCAAGCACCATGTTTTTGCGGTCACTCGGCAGCGTTTTCTCCGCCAGAACGCCCTCCTCCTTCTCAATCGCAAGTGCTTCCCCCGTAATCGCGCTTTCCTCCGTTTTCAGCCCTTGGTTTTCCAGAATCCGCCCGTCCGCGCAAATATAATCCCCTGCCGCAAGCAATAGAATATCCCCCTGCACTACCTCCTCCGCAGGAATTTCCTTCTCCTTGCCGCCCCGCAGCACGCTTGCCTTTGGCGCAGAAAGTGCCTTCAATGCCTCCAATGCCTTTTCCGCTCTGCTCTCCTGCAAAACACCCAGAAACGCATTCAGTACCACAATCGCCAGAATGATTGCCGCATCCAGAAAATCCTTTTCTCCGTTCCAATAGGAAATCGCAACCGAAGCCACTGCCGCTCCAATCAGCAGCAGTATCATAAAATCATTAAACTGCGCCAGAAACCGCCGCCGGAAGCCCTTTTTTCCCTCTCCCTGCTCCGTTCTGTTTCTTCCGTCCGTTTCCAGCCGCTTTTTTGCCTCGTTTTCGCTTAATCCCGTCCGTTCCTCCGTCCGCAATTTTTTCAGCACCTCTGTCGGTGTCATGCTCCACCATTCCATATCCTCACGCTCCGTCTTTTGTTTTTCTGCTTGTCTTTTTTCCCAGTCTATGCGGACAAGCGCAAAAAAAGACCATCCGCATAGGATGGTTAGCAGGAGGTGTTATCCATGCTTTTTTCTCTCTTGCTGGCGTTTTCCCTCAGTCTGGATGCGCTGGGCATCGGTCTTTCCTATGGTCTGCGCAGCATCCGTTTTCGCCCGTCCGCCCTTCTTCTGCTCACGATAGAAGCCTTTCTCATGATGGAGCTGTTTCTTTTTGCAGGGCGGCGGCTTGCGGCAGTCTTCCCCGCGCATTCGGCGGAGCGGTTTTCTCCCATGCTTCTTCTTTTCTTCGGTGTGTGGCTTTGTCTGCAAGGCATGGGGCAAGGAAAGCGGAAGGAGACCTCGCCCCTGCATTCCCCCTCCCTCTGCGATAAAAACGCCTCCTCCCTCATCGAGCCGCGGGAAGCCCTTCTCCTTGGGCTTCTGCTTTCTGTGGATTCCTTTGCCATCGGGCTGAGTGCTGCCGCAGGAGGGATAAATGTAACATTCCTGCCCCTCTTTTCTGCCCTCTTTCAGACATTTTTCCTCGCGTTGGGCGAAAAATGCGGCACAAGGCTCAGCCTCTCCCCTGCCCCGAAAGAAAGCCTCTGGTCGCTCCTGTCCGGCGGCATTTTAATCCTTCTTGCCGTCATACAGCTTTTGGGCAAAAAATAAGCGTACCTCGTAAAGAAGTACGCTTTCTGTCAAAGTCCTGCCTTCGACCTTATATTTAATTTCTATGGAAGAGCTTCTTTGTTTCGTATCTTGCCTCACAGGTCAGGTTGATGCCCAGCTTCTTGAATACATTTTCATCCACAGAGGACAGGATTACCGTCGAATGTACCTCGCAGCATTTCAGCTTTTCCAGCTGCTTGAGTGCCAATGCCGCCTTTGGCTCATTCACCGCACAAATACTCAGCGCAATCAGTACCTCATCCGTATGCAGGCGCGGATTTCTGTTGCCCAGATGTCCAACCTTCAGCTTCTGAATCGGTTCGATAATTTCAGGTGCAATGAGCTTCACTTCCTTTGCAATTCCTGCCAGCTTTTTCAGTGCATTCAAAAGCATTGCGGAGGATGCCCCCAGAAGTGCGCTTGTTTTGCCCGTCACGATTGTCCCGTCCGGCAGCTCGATTGCCACAGCAGGCTCGCCCGTTTCTTCCGCTCTCTTGTTTGCCGCTGTCGCAACCGTTCTGTCGGCAATGCTTGTGCCCGCCTGCTTCATCAGAAGCTCCAGCTTATAAATCACATCATCCGCCAGCAGTCCCTTTCTGTGGTCGCAGAGCGCCTTGTAATATCTTCTGACGATTTCCGTTCTTGCCGCCTGACAAACCGCTTCATCGTCAAAAATACAGTTCCCGACCATGTTTACGCCCATATCCGTAGGGGATTTATAGGGGGATTCCCCGTAAATCTGCTCAAACATTGCGTTCAGCACAGGGAATACCTCTACATCACGGTTGTAGTTGATGGTCGTTTCTCCATACGCCTCCAGATGGAAGGGGTCAATCATATTCACGTCATTCAAATCCGCCGTTGCCGCCTCGTATGCCAGATTAACCGGGTGGCGCAGGGGAATATTCCAAATGGGGAAGGTTTCAAATTTCGCATAGCCCGCCTTCACGCCGCGCTTGTTTTCATGGTAAAGCTGAGAAAGGCAGGTTGCCATCTTGCCGCTGCCGGGGCCGGGTGCGGTGATCACCACCAGAGAACGCTCTGTCTCAATATAATCATTCTTCCCGAAGCCGTCCTCGCTCACAATATGAGGAATATTGGCAGGGTAGCCCTCGATGGGGTAGTGCTTGTATACCCGAATCCCAAGGCCCTCCAGCTTCTTTTCATACGCAACCGCGCTTGCCTGTCCGCCAAACTGCGTCAGCACAACGCTGCCTACATACAGCCCATAGCCACGGAACGCATCAATCAGCCGCAGCACATCCGCATCATAGGTAATGCCAAGGTCTCCTCTGACCTTGTTCTTCTCAATATCACCTGCACTGATAACAAGCACAATTTCCGCCTCGTCCTTCAGCTGCACCAGCATATTGATTTTGCTGTCCGGTTTAAAGCCGGGCAGAACACGCGATGCATGGTAATCATCAAACAGTTTTCCGCCGAATTCCAGATAGAGCTTTCCGCCGAACTGGCTGATACGCTCTTTGATTCGCTTTGATTGCATTTGCAGATATTTTTCATTATCAAATCCTAAACGTAACATAATTAACTCTCCCCGATATTTCCTTCGTCAACATCTATAACACAGAAAATTATAACCCTTTTTCATGCTATTTACAAACAAAACTTAGCAAAAAATAACCTCCGTCCATCAAAATATAAAATACCTGTTATAAGCAACCGCCATTCTATACCTTTATTTCAACCCCTAAAAGAAAAGAGATACCCTAAGGTATCTCCTCTCTTTTGGATGTATTTTGTTTGGATGTATATATGGATGTAAATTCTTACCTGTGTTAAAAATTCCTTCGGCGCATCAGACTGCATGCTTCTGTGTTGCGGAAACTACATGCTTCTTCTGTTCTTCCTTTTCTGCCTTACGCAGCTTGCAGATTTTGTATACGCCGACTGTAATCAGAGGCAGTACATAGATTGCAAGGAAAGCGTAGGACAATGCGTTGTAAACCGTTGCAATCAGGTCGATGATACCAACCTTGGACAGAACCATAGAGCCAACCAGAACGATAATGGTCAGGATTGCCTGCTGTTTGCCTGTCATAGGAGGCTTATGCGCTTCCTTCAAGCCATTGTTTACACGCTCCAGCGCCGCATGAATGATGCCTGTGGAGGTTTCGATCAGTGTCCAGCCCATTACAATACCAAAGATTGCGATAACAACAGGGCCTGCGGTCCCCTGCATCATTGCCAGCCAGGGTACGCTTGCACCGAGAACATCAGGATTCGGATAGAAGCACATAACCGCAAAGTATGTCAGGAACCAAGGAATCGTAGCCAGCACGCCGCCGATAATACCGGAAACAACGGATTCTACTCTTCTGGTCTGTCTTTCGATTGTAAAGAAGGTTGCAGGCATTACAACCAGATTGTATGCGCAGTAAAGAACGCCGCTCCAAAGAGCCTTGCCTGCGGATACAGAGCCTTCGATAAAGCTTGTGTCATGGTTTGCAAATACAGTAGAAATGTTCTTGCCGAATGTACCGATAACCAGTACAGAGAAGATGATGTAGCCTGCATACAGGGCAACCGTACCCAGTGTTTCAAAGCGTTCAATCAATCTGGAGCCGTAGAAGTTCAAAATCGCAACAACCACCGTAATGGCAACAACGCCGACCCAGTAGTTCAATCCCAGCGTTTGTTCTACGATATTACCGGTTGCAGATGCCATAACAGCAATGATAACAACCATAAACAGCAGATAAACGATATCGAATACAATCCACAAGGGCCCGCCGATGGTTTTCATAAATGTTTTGAAATCGTATGCCTTTGTCAGTCGAATCAGCTCATAGGTCAGTGCTGCGATGACCGCAAACCCTAAGAATGTCCCCAGACCGGACAGCCAGCCCAGTGCGCCGTATTTCGCACCGTATTCTACGATTTCACGACCGGTTGCATAGCCGCCGCCGATCATTACGGACTGAAGGATAATGCCGGGCAAAACAAATTTCCCGAAGCTGCCTTCAAAAAAGCCTTTTTTCTTTTCCATAAAATTCCCCTCTTTTCTTTTGTGTAAAGCCCACTCATTGTAAAAATAAATGCTGAAAAATAATGAGTTTCTTTTGTACCTTCGCCATCCCTTCGCCATCCCTTAAAAGATACTCGGAACAGCTTTTTCATCTGTATAATTGCGAAAGCTCTTTTTGTACTTTTTTCCGTACAAAATTGAACTTTTGTAAAAATTTACTCGTTTTTGACAAGAAAGTCAATAGGCGCATTTGTATTTTTTTCTTCCAAAAAAACGTTTCCCCTGTAAAAAAACGTCATTTTTCGGCGCTCCATCCCCACAGTTGTTTGACAACGCCGCCATTTTCTGCATAGAAACACCTGATATTTTTCTTTCCGTTCTCAAAAGCTGAGCTTTTTCCGTTTAAATGCGTCATTTTCAATAAAATCGCACTCATTTTTTTCGCATTTTTTACACTTCGCACAAAAAAATATGTATGAATTCCTGCATATAACGTATAATTATGCAATTTAATCCTTATGTATACAGTTTTTCTGCATACAATGTGGCGTATCCCTCTGTGTTTTTCCACAAAAAAAGATACGACAGTCATCATTCCGTCGTATCCCTTTGATAAATTTCACTGATACCTCATCACTGAAGTATTTATGGATAGCGGAAGGGTTCGGGAAACAAATCCGTTTCCCGAATATCATCCGCAGGCGGAATTCACTTCCGCCGAGGAAAACAGTAGGTTTCAAGGCTTTTGCCGCGGAACCTATCTGTTTATTCCTCTGCTATAACAAGTTGAAAACCTGTTTTCAACTTAATTTTCCTGCCGCCGAAAGGCAGCAAACAAATACCTTCTGCGCCCCTGCGCGGTATAATTCCTTCGCACATTCGTTGCAGGTTGTTCCCGTTGTGAAAATATCATCCACCAAAAGCACCTGCTTTCCTGTCAGATCCGCCGGCACCGCAAAGGCATTTTTCAGGTTCTGCCGCCGCTGCTTGGAGGAATCCAGCGTACTCTGCGCCGCCGTTTCCCGCTTTCGCACCGGAATATCCCTCCGAAACGGAAGCCCTGTCCGCGCCGAAAGCTGTTCGCAGAGGATGTGAGTCTGGTTGAAGCCGCGTTTCTTTTCCTTCTTCGGGTGCAGGGGAACGGAAAGCACAAAATCCGTCTTTGCCAATATTGCTTCATGGTATTTTCCCATGTAATCCGCTAACAGCTGCCCTAAGCCCTCGCCAATTTTCTTTCCGCCGTCATATTTGAACAAATGAATTGCCCTTCGTACCGTTTCGTACGGAAAAGCGGCGCAGGCACTTTCAAATGCAAACTCCTTCAGGCAGAAATCACAGAATCCTGCCGTTTCCGTCACGCCGCCGCAATGCGGGCAAATCCCCTTCGGCACGTATGGCAGCTGCTCCGCGCAGTCGTGGCAGAGAATCCCCCTTCTCTCCTCCATATCAAGCACCTCTGTGCAGACCGCGCACCGCGGCGGAAAAATCAATTCCAGAAGCTGCTCCTTCATACGATATCACCCCCATGCATAAAATCGTACAAATTCCGAATCCGCTGTGCCAATCCCGTATATCTGCCAATCTCTCTGTCGTTACAAATCATAGCGGAAACCGTCTCCCGCAGTCCCACCAGAACCACAAGCTGTTTTGCGCGTGTCACCGCCGTATAAAGCAGGTTGCGCGTCATCAGCATCGGCGGGCCGCTGTAAACAGGCAGAATCACCACAGGATATTCGCTCCCCTGTGATTTATGAATCGTAATGGCATACGCCAGCTCCAATTCCTCCAGCTGGCTGAAATCATAATCGACCACCTTGCCATCATCAAACGCCACCCTTAGCTGCTCCGCATGGCTGTCAATCGAAAGAATAACGCCTGCATCCCCGTTATAAACACCCAGACCCTCGTCCTCACGCTTGCCAAGGCTGTTGAACATCCGCCAGACGATGTTGTAATTATTCTTGATCTGCATCACCTTATCTCCCTCGCGGAAGGTAATCTGGCGAAACTGCACCTCTCGCTTATCGGGCGCGGCAGGGTTCAGCGTCTGCTGTAAAACTTGATTTAGATTCTGCACGCCAAGCGTCCCCTTACGCATCGGGGTCAGAATCTGCATATCCTGCAAGCCGTCGCACCCCGTAAAGCGAGGCAGACGCTTCGTCACAAGCTCCCGAATCGTTCCGGCAACCTCGTCCGCGTATGCCCTTCGCATGAAGAAAAAGTCTGTCCCCTCCTCATTCAGCACAGGCTCCTCCCCTTGGTTAATGCGGTGTGCATTCATGATGATTGCGCTTTCCTGCGCCTGTCGGAACACATGCTGCAAACGCACCACCTTCAGCCGTTCGCTGCGGATCATGTCCTTCAGCACATTGCCTGCCCCAACAGAGGGCAGCTGGTCAACATCCCCCACAAAAATAATGCGTGAGCCGCTTTTCACCGCACGCAGGAGTGCCTGCATCAGCACGATATCCACCATCGAGCTTTCGTCAATGATGATTACATCTGCCTCAATCGGGTCCTCCTCGTTTTTGTCAAAGGTCTGCCTGCGGCTGTCCTCGCCGATAAAGCTGATGCCCAGAAGGCGGTGAATCGTCTGCGCCTCCATGCCCGTTGCCTCTGTCATGCGCTTCGCCGCGCGCCCTGTCGGTGCCGCAAGCACCACATCCATATCCTCTTTTTTCAGAATCCGCAAAATGGTGTTGATGGTTGTGGTTTTCCCCGTTCCCGGGCCGCCTGTGATGATAAGCACGCCGCAACTTAATGCCTCTGCCACCGCCGCACGCTGCTCCTCCGCCAGCACCACGCCCGTTTCCTTTTCCACCCTTGCAATCTCCGTTGCAACATATTCCATATTCGGCGCATCATAGTCTGCGGAAAGCTCCAGCAGCCGCTTCGCAACAGACATTTCGGCATAAAAATAATAATTCAGATACACGCAATCCTCGCCGTTCAGCTTTTCCTGCAAAAGCTGGCTGTTTACCTGCAAATCCCGAATGGCATTTTCAATCGCAAGCGGATGCAGCTGCAATAAATCCACCGCCTGTGCAATCAGCCTTTCCTTCGGCAGATAGCAGTCGCCGTTTGCCGCCGCTGTATTCAGCACATATTTCACCGCCGCCTTCACGCGGTTGGGGTCATCCGCCGCAATGCCTGCCCCCGCCGCCATCTTATCTGCCATCTTGAACCCGATTCCCAGCACCTCGTCTGCCAGACGATAGGGGTTATTCTTCACGATTTCAAAGGTGCGTGCCTTGTATTTCTTATAAATCTTCATGGCGTATGCAGGCGAAATATCGTATCCCTGCAAAAACATCATCGCTCTGCGCAGCTCATGCTGTTCGCAGAAGACCTCGGAAATCTTCTGTGCCTTATCGTAGCTGATGCCCTTGATTTCCGTCAGGAGATCAGGCTTTTCCTCAATCACATAAAACGTTGCCTCACCGAAGCGCTCCACAATCCGCTTTGCCGTTTTCGCCCCAATGCCCTTAATCATTCCGGAGGAAAGATATTTCTCCATCCCTGCCGTGGTGGTCGGCATGGATTTTTCGTAATACTGCACCTGCACCTGCCTGCCGTAAAGGGGGTGCATGGCCCAGCTTCCGTGAATTTCCAGTGCTTCTCCGCTGTGAATCTGCGGCACAACGCCCACGCAGGTCACCTCATCATCCTCTGTTGTCAGCGAAAAAACCGTATAGCCGTTATCCTTATTCCGGTAAATGATATCCTCCACCTCGCCGGTAATTTTCAAATCCTCCATGCTTCTCCCTCCTTTCCGTTTTTTTCGTCTGCTAAGAGTATATCATAACAAATAAAAAAAGGGAACAACCGTTCCCAATTTTTATACAAAATCTCTGCAAAAAGCTTATTCTGTTTTATCTTCTTTTGGCGGCTTCAGGTCTTTTTTCCGCTTGAACAAAATCAGAACCACCGCACCGACCACAAACACGCCGCCGCAGACGGCAATCGTCGGCAGGCAATCCGAAAGGCGCACGCTTTTATTATCCTGTCCGGGCATACCGGGAGGATTCTTTTCGCCGCCGCCGAAATCGGGTGGACTGCCCTGCTGTCCGGTCTGCTGTCCACTCTGCTGTCCACTCTGCTGTCCACTCCGCTCATTTTCGTCCATCTGTCCACCCTGCTGTCCACCGTTTTGGTCAGGGGGTGTCGGGCGGTCATTCTGCTGTGCATTCTGCTGTGCATCCGTTGTCTGCTCCGTTCGGCTTGGCATATCGGGCATTTCACCATTGAAATCAGACTGTTTCCCGCCACCAAAGCCGCCGCCCTGCATACTGCTTGTGTTGAAGGTTGGCTCGCCGCCGTTTAGCTGATTTTCAATGCTTTCCGCCATATTCACCGCATAGTAAACCAGAGAATATTGGTCGGTCGGGTCGGTGGAGCAGGCCTGCTCGAATTCCTCATAGGTGCAGAAGGCAGTCGGGTCATTCTGCACATAGGGCGCAATCAGGTCATGTATTTTCGTTACCAGCTCAGTCATGTATTCCTGCGTGAAATATTTCTCCGCAATCTCCTTCAGATAGCCCTCGTACATGGAACGATAGGTTTCATTTTCCAGAAGGGTTGTCACCAGGGGCTTCTCGCCGCTGTCCATGGAGGGCATGCCCTGCATATCGGCGTTATTGTGTGGCTGTGGCTGATTATTTGCATCCGCCTGCGCTTCGGTGTTTTCTGCGGCATTGGTTACGGCATCATTATCCTGCGTATCCTTCCTCTTATCTCCGCCGCCGAAGCCGCCCATACTCTGCTTGGTTGGCTCATAAATATCCACCTCGCCGCCGCCAAAGCCGCCAAAGGCAAGGTTCATATCCCAAGGAATGATTGTGAAGCGACCGTTTTCCTCGTAAAGATAAAAGTTATGCGTGGTGTTGCCCAAATAGCTGTCAAAATTCGCCAATGCCACATTTGCCGCAATATATTTCAATGCCTTTTCCACATCCAGCACCTCCTCTAAGCCTTCGCCATCCTCCAGCGCCTGCATCAGCGCAAGAATTTCCTTTCCGTCGGAGCTGTTCAGATTGGTTTTCAGGTTCAGCCCTGTGTAAGCGGAGATGTCATCCCCGTTATAGACCAAATTCGCACCGGTGCCGCCCTTGCCCTCCGGCTTATACAGGTCACCCGTGGCATCCGCAAAATGCGCTGCAAGAAAGACCTCATCCACCGGCTCTACTGCCAGATATAAGCCCCATTCCTCGCCGTTGACGGTAATATGGCTATACGCACATTCCGGCACATCCAATCCCATCTCGCCCATGATTTTATAGGAAATATATTCGCGCATACTGCTGTTATCCGAATAATTATTGTTCAGGCAAAGCTTTTTCAAGCCGTAATAACTGCCGTTGTCGTCATAGTAATCAAAATCCAGCTTAAAGCTGTAACGGTCGGAATCGGAATTGGCCACAGAGGTCAAGCTGTTGTTGCCCTTCGTGCGAATTGCCACATTCCCGATAGTCTCCCCGTTAATCGTCACATTCGCCTTATGGTATTCCTCCTCCAACGGGTTTTCCAGCATATCCTGCCAGTCCGTCTCGTCAATTTCAATGTTGATTTCGTTTACCGTATCCTCTTGGAAGATGTGCGCCGCATAGGTATCCGCCGCAGAATCCGCACGCTCCACCAAAAAATATGCCGCCACACAAAACACCACCACCAAAAGCCCGGAAAGCAAAAGCATCTTATATTTTTTCAATACATGCAAAGGAGTTCCTCCTTCCATTATGCCGCATAATTCCCGTCATAGCTTACCATGACTGCGGATTCCACGCCTCTCATGTTGCTCAAAACATTCACAAAGGCACTATCGTTATCCTTGGGGCGAATTTCATAAATCACCTCCGAGCCTGCCCCACCCGTCACAGTCTTGGATTTGAGCTGCATTTTCTTTACCTCGCCCCTGATATAGCCTTCTATCTTCTGTTCCAGCTCCCCATCCATCAGGCGCACAATAATCAGATAGGGGTTATCCTTCTGCTGATGGTTTGCAAAAAGAAGCAGAAAAACGCCCAAAATGGGACAGCCCAAAAGTGCCAAGGGCAGCAGGCTTGCACCGCAGAGAATCCCCTCCGCAATCGCCCAGAACAAAAACACCAAATCCATCGGGTCCTTCACGGCTGTACGGAAGCGCACGATAGACAGCGCGCCGACCATACCCAGAGACAATACCACATTGCTTGTCACACCGCTGATTACCAATGTGGTTACCAATAAAATTGCCACTAAGGAAACATTAAAGCTGCGGCTGTAAAGCACACCGCTGTAGGTTTTCTGATATACATAAAAGATAAACAGCCCAATCACGAATGCTGCCCCGAGGGAAAGCGCTGTATCCAAAAGGGAAAAGCTGCTGAAGCTATCCAAAAAGCTGCTCTTAAAAACGTCGTTAAATGTCATTTTCTTCATCCTTTCTCTTATCCGTTCAGACTGCAAGCGGCAAATTTAGAAAACGCCTGCTCTCTGTTTTTTGTTGTCAAAATCGTTCTGCTTACCACATCCGGCAGAAAATCGTCATATTTTACCTCCATAATACACCTGCCGTCCCGCAGGACAGGAACCGTCGGCGCATCCTTTCGGAAAAACGCCTTGATGTCCTTGCAGGAGCAGATATCCCTGTCGAAGGTAATCCGCACATTCCCCGGCGCATAGGTAAACGGCTCTCTGCAATAATCCACAATCACAGAGGGGCGAAACAGCTCCAGCTTCATTTTCAAAAACAGCTCCCGCACCAAAGGCCGTTCATCCGCCTCCATCCACGCAAGGTCGCCGTCAATGATTTTCTGCACCTCCGCCGCCGTCAGCCGACATTGATACTTACCATTGTTGGTAAAAGAAGCTCAAACAGTCAATGCCGCAACGTTTGCCGATGGACAGCAGATGGGGAAAAGACTGACGCTTCCGGTACACTGGAACAAGGCTACGGCAAAACCGTTGCTGGGTAATAAAGTGAATGAAGCTGTCCTGAACAACGGAGTCAGAGGAAGTCTGAAGCAAACGGACTTTGAATGGTGTAGTTGGGGAAGTAGCGACCGTATTTCCTTCACCGTCGATCTGTTGCAAAAGGAGAAAATGAATACGCTGACAATCGGTTGTATCACTAACTATGGAATGGGAGTGCACAAACCGAAATCAATCCGGGTAGCCGTGTCGGACGATAATGCGACTTATCGGGATATCAACGAATTGGAATATACTCCCGAAGAGATATTCCGTGAAGGAACTTTCATCGAAGACCTGTCGATAGATATGAGAGGAACCGTTGCCCGTTATGTGCGGGTGACAACGGAAGGAGCGGGAGAATGTCCGGCAAATCATGTACGTCCCGGACAAGAATCAAGAGTATGTTTCGATGAACTGATCATTGAATAACCAGTCACCAAAAAACAATATAATAATGATGAAATTAAAGAAACGAACGTTTTTAATCTTGATGGCAGCACTGACTGCTACCTTCGCTTCGGCTCAGAAACAGCCTTTGCCGGAGTGGCAGAGCCAGTATGCGGTAGGACTGAATAAACTCGCTCCTCATACCTATGTATGGCCTTACGCCGACGCTTCCGATATTGAAAAGCCGGGAGGATATGAACAGTCTCCTTATTATATGAGTCTGAACGGGAAGTGGAAATTTAACTGGGTGAAGAACCCGGACAACCGTCCGAAGGACTTTTACCAGCCCTCTTATTATACCGGAGGGTGGGCGGATATTAATGTTCCCGGCAACTGGGAACGGCAAGGCTACGGAACAGCTATCTATGTCAACGAAACTTATGAGTTTGACGACAAGATGTTCAACTTCAAGAAGAATCCGCCATTGGTTCCATCTGCTGAGAATGAAGTAGGTTCCTATCGTCGCACGTTTAAGGTGCCTGCCGACTGGAAAGGACGTCGGGTAGTGCTTTGCTGCGAAGGAGTGATCTCTTTCTATTATGTATGGGTGAACGGAAAGTTGCTTGGCTATAATCAGGGATCGAAGACGGCTGCCGAATGGGACATTACCGATGTACTGAGTGAAGGAGAGAATGTGGTAGCTCTGGAAGTATATCGCTGGAGTTCGGGTGCTTATCTGGAATGTCAGGATATGTGGCGTCTGAGTGGCATCGAACGGGATGTTTATCTGTATTCACAGCCCAAAGCCGCCCTGAAAGATTTCCGCATCACATCGACACTGGATGACAGTTACAAGAACGGAGTATTCGCTTTGAACGTCGACCTGCGCAATCATCGTCCGGCTGCAACCAATCTGACACTGGCATATGAACTGCTCGACGCTCAGGGAAAAGTAGTTGCCACCGAAGAGAAGACAACTTATGTCCCTGTCAACGAGACACGAACCCTTTCTTTTGACAAGAATCTGACCGATGTACACACATGGACATCGGAACACCCGAACCTTTACAAGCTAGTAATGACTGTCAAAGAAGAGGGTAAAGTCAATGAGATTATCCCTTTCAACGTAGGATTCCGTCGCATCGAGATCAAACCTATCGATCAGAAAGCCGCCAACGGAAAACCTTATGTATGCCTGTTTATCAACGGACAACCGCTGAAATTGAAAGGAGTCAATATCCACGAACATAATCCGGAAACCGGACATTACGTCACCGAAGAACTGATGCGTCGGGACTTCGAACTAATGAAACAGCATAATCTGAACAGTGTACGTCTCTGCCATTATCCGCAGGACCGCCGTTTCTATGAACTTTGCGACGAATACGGACTTTACGTGCTACCAAACAAACGACCTTCAACAACAGCACTATAACTGTCATC
>OHAO01000059.1_pt1 | contig 62022 bp, 71 predicted proteins | sample 1577151 | NCBI WGS metagenome assembly OHAO01 (sample SAMEA3541585, study PRJEB24748) | human gut metagenome | biome: human gut; feature: human-associated habitat; material: faeces | place: China | collected 2012 | reverse complement strand
CGAAATGGAGGTACATAATGAAGAAAATTAACCTTCGGGAACTTTATCCTGATGTATATATAACAGACTTTTTTGTAGATGTGACAGAGGAAGTTTACAAAATAGAATACTATACCATTGCAAATCAGAAGCAAGCACGGTATAATATAGACAAAAAAACGAAGGCTACTGCAACGGTGCAAAAAATAGATTTTGGCTGTTTCCACAAGGAGCAGATTGAGAATCGTTATCCTCAGTGGCTGAAAACGCTGGTGTGCAGTGCATGGAGGAAGTTATTTAATAAGGCGAAAGGCCGCAGAAATGCGGCTTTTCTTAAACACACGAGTTAACCGAACCTAACTTGCAGATCTGCGCGTGCTGGTTAGAGTGGTCTAACTATAAAAGGGAGACGGCAATGCAAGATCACAAGAATTTCTGGGACAGAAATGCAGGTCTGTATGACTGCTTTATGCGAAAAGACAGGGCAGCATACGAAAAAATATATGAGCTGATCCGTCCGGTCGTGAAAGACAAAACAGTGCTGGAGCTGGCTACAGGAACGGGACTGATCGCCAAGCATATCGTAAAAGTAGCGGCATGCATTGAGGCGACGGACGCCTCTCCAAAAATGATTGCAGAAGCCAAGCGGGGAAATTGCTCTGCGAAGCTGCATTTTTCCGTGCAGGATATGTTTTCTTTGCCATACGCAGGCAATTCATTTGATGTGGTGATCGTATCCAACGCATTGCACATCGTGTCGCAGCCAGAGAAATCACTGCGAGAGATCAAACGGGTGCTGAAGGACGATGGTGTGTTGATCGCGCCAACCTTTACGCACGCGGAAAATTCACTTAGAGGAAGGATCAAAGCCTATTTTATGAGATTGGTAGGATTCCCTCTGCATAGCAGGTGGACGAGTGAGGAGTATCTGAGTTTTCTGCGGCAGAACGGGTGGAGGGTGCGAAAAAGTGCTGTGCTGAAAGCGTCCTTCCCACTGACCTATGCAGAATGTGTGAAATCGGAGGTGTGATATGTCATTCTTTGAAAACACCCGAAAGCCCGTAGGACTTGGCGGGAAGATCATGGTTGCCATGATGAACTTCGGACACAGCGCAATGGCAGCGTGGGGACTTCAATTTTTGCAGCCTGCCCCGGATGCCATGGTACTGGACTGCGGCTGCGGCGGTGGAGCGAACATTAAAACGCTGTTGAAACTGTGTCCCAAAGGCAGGGTGCAGGGCATCGACTACTCAGCCGTCAGCGTGGAAAAAGCGCGAAAAGTCAATGCCAGAGCCATTGCGGCAGGACGGTGCAACGTGCAACAGGCAAGCGTGACAGAGCTGCCGTTTGAAGCGGAGCAGTTCGATGTGGCGACCGCCTTTGAAACGGTCTACTTCTGGCCGGAGCTTGCACAGAATTTCAGAGAGGTCTATCGGGTGCTGAAGCCCGGCGGGATCTTTTTCATCTGCAATGAAGCAAACGGCGAAACAGCAAAAGATGACAAATGGACACAAATTATCAATGGTATGACCATCTACACGGACACTGCACTGAAAGCATATCTGGAGCAAGCAGGATTTTGTAAGATCCAGAGCCACAAAAACAAAAAGGGGTGGCTGTGCGTTACAGCGCGGAAATGAGAGGAAAAAAAGCCATGAGCATTTTTGCATCCATCCTGCGGGCAGTGTATAGACTCTCCGGAGTGAAAAAGTCTTTCACACTGCCAGAGAACGAACTGCGAAAGGAAATTGAAAAGCAGAACCGACATCGCGGCGTTTTTACGCCGACCGACCACAAGGCATATTATGAGACGATTACAGTCAACGGCTTTCCATGCCTGATCGTACGTGAAAATCCGAATCCGTCAAAGCGCGCCATCCTCTATTTCTTCGGCGGCGGTATGGTGATCGGCCCGGACAAGGGCGATCTGCCAGTCATGCGTAAGCTGTGCCGTGAGACCGGTTGCGATGTGTGGTTTCCGTTCTACCCGCTCTGCATGGAGCATTGTATCACCGAAACCTACGAAATGGTCTATGAATGCTACCGCAGAATGCTCGAATTGTACGGCGGTGGAAATGTCAGCACCAGTGGCTTTTCCTCCGGCGGCGCACTGGCTCTGGGAATCGCAGCGCACAATAATGCGCAGCCGGAGCCATTGCCGCAGCCACGGCATATCGTTGCCGTATCACCCGGCGAAGTGCCATGGAACGATGGCGAAAAATCGCGGATGAAGGCATTGAATGAGAGAGACGTTTCCATCGATTATGCCTTTATGGTGACGGTGGAAAAGTTTATGCGGCATGGCTGTAAGAATGTGCCGGACTATATGCTCTCCGGCTCCCGGGGGGATTTTACCGGCGTTGGCGATATTCACTTCTTCTATTCTGCGGATGAGGTGCTATACGGTGCGCTGCCGGACTTTGAGGAGGCCTGCAAACGCGCTAAGGTTTCCTATACAGTGTCCGCCCGCCCGAAGATGGTGCATTGCTACTGTATGCTACCAATATTCAAGGAGGCGCGCGAGGATTTCAAGAAAATTACGGATATTTTGAAAAAATGATGCCGGAAACGGCCATATGATTATTGGTATCTGGCGGTGTGCCGCCTGGTATGGAATATGAATCAGGCAGAATGCGATGCCTATCTGGAAAAGGCGAAGCGCTTACACCTGAAAAATGTAACCTTCCGGCAGGGCGATGTGGGCGAACTTCCATATGAAGACGACATCGGCGCCCTATGATGCCTACGACGAATCGGACGACACCGAAGAAAATGCAAAGAGCGGTTTTCGGAAAGGAGTGGGAAGATGAAGGACAGCGAATTACAAATCGACCGTAGCTGCCATGTGCTGTATTCCAAACCCTGCAAAAAGGAAATTTTGGCGAAAATCACTCTGCACTATCCGGAGGTGGAGCGCGAGGCGGTCTGGGAGCAGGTGCAGCTGAGATACGCAGAGCTTCTTTCCAAGTGGCGCACCGACCTCGGCGGTAAAAAGAATTTTCACAACGGCACGGGCGGCACCTACGACTGCATCGCCATCATGTGCTTTTACGATGTGTGCCGAGATGTGACCACATTCCGTGAAATTGAAGAGATCGAAGAAAATCTGATCCTGCCGACCTTCCGGAAGCTGCATTTCGTTGACGCCAACAAGCCATTCTGGAAAAAGCTGATGTATCGGGCATTCAGTACCGCCCAAAAGCACTGTGACACATGGCATGATTACGAGATGGATGTTGCACCTTACGAAAACAGCAAGCCCATCTATTATGAATTTACGGCGTGTCCGGCGGCGGAATTTGCTAAGCGGTTCGGATTTGCGGACATTATGCCCGCCCTGTGCAATGTGGACTATGCGTCCATGGAACTGCTCCATGCAAAGCTCGTGCGGACGACCACCTGCGTGGACGGCTGCCGATGCGACTATACCATCTGCGGCGATAAGGATCCATACGTAAAGGAACATCCCGAATACCGGGATGAAAACGGATACAGGAGGAATAAGTAATGCTTTTACAGGTGATTCTGGAAGGTCTTGGGTTGGGGGCTTTGCTGGCTCTTGTCTGTGCTGTGGGCATCCGCAAGGGGGCTGTTGGGATGGTGCATCTCTACAGCCCGGCAGTGCAGCAGCGGTGCGTGAAGCTGGGACTTACGACACACGAGAAAATCAAGCGCAATTCTCAACTTTTCAAAGCTGTTTGCATTCCCGGCTATATTGGTTATGTGCTGGTCTGTGTCTATGGGATAAACGGTGCGAAAGGCTTTGCGGCGGGCTTCTGGCAGCTGCTTGTCATCTTGTCCGTTATGAATCTCATTGACCGCTTTTTGATCGATGGCTACTGGGTGGGGCACACGAACGCATGGACGATTCCCGGAACAGAAGATCTGAAGCCCTATATTACTGCAAAAGACAAGCAGAAAAAGTGGCTTTTCGGCACGGTGGGTATGGCAGGTATAGCAGCGGTGCTGGCGGTCCTTATGACGGCTTTTATTCACTGAGGAAAGGAGAGACAATGAAGTTTAAGACATTGGGAAATCGGAATGCTCCCGCTGTTTTGTTTTTTCATGCAAGGGTCGGTGACGGCATGATGAAAATGCAGATCGTGAAGATCGGATTTGGAGGCAAGCAATGAAAATGAGCAAAGAAAAACGAGCACTCATCGCAGGTATGATTGGATGCCTTTTATATGTGATCGGCGACTTTTTATTTGCGGCGACCGGGAAAAGCCAAAGCACAGAATCCATTGGGCTGATGGTCAAGGTCGCCTATCTTGATATGGCAACATGGCGCATGGTGGTCAGCATCATCTGCGGTGTTCTCGGAACGGCACTCTATTACATCGGTTTTCACCAGATGTGGAAGCTTTTGAAGCAACACCTCACCCAACCGAAGCAGCAGAAATGGGTCAAGCTGTTTCAAATCGCCTATCTCACCGGCACGGTCTGCTGGGGCTATGTTCATGCTATGTTCATGAATGTGGCGCTGATCTTCAAGTTTACCTTTGAGAAATACGGCGATATGCAGGCGGCAGCTGAAATTGCCAACAAGGTGTTTTACTGCAACGCCGCGCCGTTGCTGGCAGCATATATCCTGTGTGATGTACTTCTTTCCGTCGTGATGCTCGTTATGATCTGGAAAAGGATGCTCCCGCTGAAAAACACAGCACAGCGGATATTGGCATCCTTCTGCAACCCCATCGTTTTTATGGGGATTGTGGGAAATCTCTTCACGCTTCTGCTGTGGCCGCTGGATCAGATCGATCACGGCACGGAATCCGCCGGACACCTGCTGGTTTTGGTATTGGGGCTGGTGTTGCTGCGGGAGAAGGCAAAATGCGGAGAATGTAAGGAGGCAGTGCAATGAAATACATGGGTATGCCAATGGGAATGTGGGTGTTGTTTGCAGGCTCATTCAAAAAGCAGTTGACGGCGGTGTTCGGCTATGATGCCGATGCGGCACAAGCGATCACGAAAAAAGCAAAGCCGAAGTACAAAGCAATCATTGCAGACCTGCCGGAGTTTGAAAAAGCGGACCGCTTCAAGATGAACATCGTCAACTGCGCAATGCTCGGCGCGTTCATTCTCTCCATGCCGCAGCGCCCGGCGGTAGACTGCCTGACGGATTACTACGCAAAGGCGATGATGACAGCGCCCATGCAGTGGTTCTGCCGTAAGAGCGGAAAAAGCAAGTTCACCGCAAAGGATATCGCTGCCATGAAAGCCACTGCCGCTCTGAAAGCCGCCGACCGCAACCCCTATTCGTGGAACATGGAGTTTTACGAATACCCGGATGGCAGCGGCTACGAGGGATGCTTTACCAAGTGCGGCATCTGTGTGCTGATGAAGGAGCTGGGGCTGTACGACCTGACCCCTGCTTTGTGCCATCTGGACTACACCATGAGCGAAGCAGGTGGTGTGACCGACTTTGTGCGGCAGTACACCCTTGCCTCCGGTGGGTCCTACTGCGATTGCGGATATAAAAAGAAAGGGTAACGGACGATGAAGAGGAAGGAAACCTATTTTTCCCGTGATTTCCGGGAGACTGCGGCACAGCGCTTTCCCGCGCAGGCAAAGGAACTGAACACCGCTTTCGATATGTCCCTATCACGACACCTGCACAGAATATGGCTGCCCGGAGCTGTGCCGCTGCTTTTGCGACAGTGATGACATCAGCTATACCGGGCTGCATCCGAAGCTGATCTGGGAGAGAAGCATGACGCTGGGGCGTGGAAATGACCGCTGCGATTTCTGCATGAAGATCAGATAATAGTGGGCGGCATATTGGTATGCCGCAAAAGCAATATCGGACGAACTTTCCGATACAGCCCGATGCAAAGGTCGCCTGCTGGTACGGAGAAAAAGAAGGGCATATGAAAGTTGATGATGGAATATCTGGTGCAGTGTGGGTGTAATGCTCATGTTGCATCGGGCTTTTTTGCGTAAAAATAATATTTGAAAATGTTGATTTTCAACTGTTCTTAACTCAAATATTGTATCTTAACTCAAAAAGAGTTAAGATTGGAGGCGAACAGGAACTATCTACAAGTCAAGCCGCGAAGAACTTGGAACTGACACCTACTTCTATATCAAGGGCATCGAAACAGCTTGAAGAAATGGGATTGCTGCATATAAAGAAAGAAGGTGTGCCGCAGTTTTATCGGTTTAGTCACCCAATTACAAATCAGTATCCTGCGATGATTGAACTTTTCACGCGAAAGCTGGATGCCATCCAACTTCCAGAAGATGCAGATGAACGAGTTGAAGAAGCCGTGGAAGAATGCTGAAGGAACTGTGGAGGAATAGGATCATGTCAAAAGATGAGTATTTGATTACCGATGCGCCGCTGAAAGCGCTGACGGTTTTTGCAATGCCGATGATTCTCGGCAGCTTTTTTCAGCAGGTATACAATATGGCTGACTCCATTATCGTCGGTCAGTTTGTGGGTTCCTCTGCACTGGCAGCGGTGGGTGCCTGTGCAGCCCTGACAAATGTTTTCATTTGTGTGGCACTGGGTGCCGGTGTCGGTGCCGGTGTGCTTGTGAGCCGCTATTTCGGCGCTAAAGAGTATGGCAAAATGAAAACCATTGTGTCTACGTCGCTGATCAGCTTTTTGCTTCTGAGCATCCTCCTTGGTATCTTTGGCTTTTGCTTTTCCCATGCGATGATGAGCGGGTTACAGCCCCCTGCCGATATTCTGGAGGAAGCGGTACTGTACTTGCGGGTCTATTTTGTGGGCTTTCCGTTTTTATTCATGTACAATATTCTCTCCACTATGTTCACTTCCATCGGTGAATCAAAAATTCCGCTGGGGCTGCTGATCTTTTCATCGCTCCTGAATATTGTGATGGATCTTTGGATGGTAGCCGGTCTGGGGCTTGGTGTATTCGGCGCGGCGCTTGCAACCCTGATTGCCCAGGGAATTTCCGCTGTTTTTTCACTTTTGATTTTCTTATACCGGATGCGGCGATACCAAAGCCCGTTTCAGTGGTTTGACGGGCGCAAGTTGCGCTCGATGCTTCGGATCGCAGTGCCCTCGGTCCTGCAGCAGTCTACCGTGTCGATCGGTATGATGATCGTACAGGCAGTGGTAAATCCCTTCGGCACACAGGCACTTGCAGGATATGCGGCGACGATGCGGGTGGAGAATGTTTTTTCTCTGATCTTCGTGTCTATCGGTAATGCAGTTTCGCCGTATGTTTCCCAGAACCTTGGGGCAGGCAAAACTGAGCGTATCAAAAAAGGTTATCATGCGGCATTGGTGTTGGACGTGTGTTTTGCGGCGCTTGCCTTTCTTGTCATTGAAACACTGCATACGCAGATTTCCTCGCTATTTCTTGGAAAAGACGGAACAGCGCTGGCCTATCAGGTGTCCGGAGATTATATGAGATGGCTTGGTTACTTCTTTATCTTTATGGGAATTAAAATGGCAACCGATGGAGTTCTTCGCGGACTCGGCATCATGCGACCGTTCCTCATTGCCAATATGGTAAACCTTGCGATCCGCTTGTCTGTGGCTTTGATCTGTGCACCGCGTTTTGGCATTGACTTTGTCTGGCTTGCCGTGCCGGCCGGCTGGCTTGCCAATTTCCTGGTTTCCTATGCGGCACTCAGAAAATCCTGGCCGGGCGAGAAAGTGGAGCCATCTCGAATATTTTCATAATCCTTGAAAATGTCCTTGAAATATGTCATCATTAGTTCATGGAATGCAAAAACATAAAAGGTTTAGAAAGAGCAGGTATCATATATGAAAAAGAAGATCATTGTTGCAGTAGTGGTAGTTGTTGTGATTTTGGCGGCGATTGCGATTATCTCTGTCCTGGCACAGACACCGGCACTGATCTGACCGGAAAGGAAGCAGGACATTGCTTATGAAACTGTTATACGGTACCGGCAATCCAGCCAAGGCAGCTGCCATGCAGAACCGCATAGCCGGACTTGGCATTGAACTGATCAGTCTGCAGGATCTGCGGGCACAGGGGATGAAAATTTCCGATGTCCCGGAGACAGGCAATACGCCTCTGGAGAATGCCAGGCAGAAAGCGCATGCTTATTATGAAGCTTTTCGTATGCCTGTATTTTCCTGTGATTCCGGGTTGTATTTTGAAGATGTCCCGGAGGCGATCCAGCCCGGGGTACATGTGCGTACGGTGAACGGTGTGTATCTGACGGATGAGCAGATGCTGGAGCACTATATCGGACTGGTAAAACGCTATGGAAGGCTTACGGCAAAATACCGCAATGCCATCTGCTATGTGCAGGATGAGGAACATGTATATGAGGCGATGGAGCCTGACATGGAAAGTGAGAAATTCTGGCTGACGGATGTGCCACACAGCAGCATCCGCAGAGAGGGGTTTCCGCTGGACAGCATTTCCCTGGATCCCGGAACCGGGAAATATTTCTATGATCTGCCGGAGACGGCGGTGGATCAGGTGGCGGTAGAGGAAGGTTTTCTTACCTTTTTCCGGAGAATCTTACAAGAGGGAACGGTGAAATAACAGGTGCGCAGAGCGTCCCGCGGCGCTCAGATAGGAGAATATATGGCAGTTGAGAGTATAACAGAAACGGCAATGATCTGGGGAACTGTAAGCGGTGCAAGCATGGTGGGGATGGTGATATCTCTGCTATTATCCGTGGGTTTACCCATATTTTTGTGTATTTTTATCTATAAGAAGACAAAGGCGTGGGTGCCGGCATTTTTCATCGGCTGCGGTATCTTCGTGAGCTTTGCCATGATCTTAGAGCAGATCTGTCATGCCATCGTGCTGACGGTGACCGGAAGCGTGATCCGGGACAATCTCTGGCTGTATGCGATTTACGGTGGGCTTGCAGCAGCACTTTTTGAGGAGTGTGGCCGGTGGATCGCCATGAAATTCTGCCTGAAAAAACATCTTACCCGGGAAAATGCATTGATGTACGGCGCCGGACATGGCGGCATTGAGGCTTTTCTGATCCTTGGTATGTCTTCTATGAGCAATCTCCTTACTGCAGCCATGATCAACGGTGGTCTGATGGAGAAGACTATGACGGCATTGGAGCCCGCACAACAGGAGGTAACCTACCATCAGCTCTCTGTTCTCTGGACCACGCCGGCTTACCAGTTCTATCTCGCACCGGTGGAGCGGATCAGTGCGATCGCTCTGCAGATCGCGTTGTCGATTCTTGTATACAGTGCGGTGAAGACTGGCAGAAAGCTGCATTTGGCAGCAGCCTTCGGACTGCATTTTGCAGTGGACTTTCTGACTGTGGTGTGTGCCTCCACGATTCCTACATGGGCATTGGAGCTAGGATTGCTAGTGGTCGTGGCCGTGATCTGTGCAGCGGTATATAAGTTGGTCTATGTACATTCGGCAGAGAAAAAAGCCTGACGGATGACGGAAATCTGTAGAGAAGAGAAAATAGATTTGACAGAAGGAAGACATGTCATGAGATATGATATGCGAAATAAGAGGCGGCAGATGATGAAGATCAACAGAGAAAAAGCACTGGCAGCATTTCAGGAATACACGGACCGTTATGACAGCAGCCGGGACATGATCCGTCTGAAAATAGAACACACCTACCGGGTCTGCGGATTGTGCCAGCAGATCGCCAGATCTCTGGAGCTTCCGGAGGAAGAGGTGGACATTGCGTGGCTGACCGGACTGCTCCATGATGTGGGGCGGTTTGAACAGCAGCGGGTATATGGTACCTTCACCGATGCAGATTCCATCGATCATGCGAAATACGGAGCAAGGATTTTATTTGGTAAGGTCTGGGAAGAGAAACACGGACTTGCTTCCGGAAGTGAAGAAAGCCTGCCCGAGGAAATTCAGGCAGACGCCGGCATCAGTATTCGGGAATTCGTGGAAGATGCTTCCTGCGATGAGCTTCTGTGGACGGCGGTGTTTTATCACAGCGCCTATCGGATTCCGGAGGGACTGGAGGAACGAACGGCTATGTTCTGCCATATTTTACGGGATGCGGATAAGGTCGATATCTTGAAGGTCAATGTGGAATTCCCGTTGGAAGAGATCTACAATGTGGACACCAAGGTATTATATCAGGAGGAAGTGACGCCGGAAGTGTTGCAGAGCTTTGATGAGGAGCACGCTGTACTGCGTTCCCTGAAGAAAACAGCGGTGGATAATGTGGTGGGACATATTTCACTGGTGTACGAGCTGGTCTATCCAGAGAGCTGCCGTATTGTGAAGAGACAGGGGTATCTGGATCGGTTGATGAATTTTGAGTCGAAAAATTCTCATACGAGAAAACAGTTCGAGCATATCAGAGAACATATGAGAGAATATCTTGCCGGAAAATAATGTTGGATACCTGACAGACAGAAACCAAACTGAAAATCTCACGGATGGCGGAGAATACCGTTATTCGTGAGATTTTCATTTACAAAGAGCGAGTTTTCGTTTTGTATATCGCAGATTCCTCCTGCACAGACTAAACAGTAGCACTTGATTGATAACATATGCAAAATTATGTTATCGATCAAGTGCACGATTGTTATGCAAAAACAGGATGCCTGTAAAATGAGGCATCTTCGCAGAACGCGGGAAAGGAGTTTGCAATGGATGCATTGACTGGGGGAAGCGGCGGAACAGAAGCGTTTCCCTTGAATGAACTGCCGGTAGGATTCGGCATGGCGCTGGCGATGAATGAACAGGCCATGCAAGGCTATGCGGCACTGACAGAGACGGAGAAGGAACATCTGATCCTCCGGTGCCGGGATGCTGGATCCAAAGAAGAGATGGAGCGGATCGTGGCATCACTGGTACCGGGAGAATCGGCGGAAAGTGTTATTGCCAGCCTCCGTCAAGAGTAAGGATCTGTCCGGTGAGATAGGTTGGCGCCTGGATGAGCTGGAGGACAAGTTTCGCGACTTCCTCCGGCTGGCCCAGACGGTCCGCGGGGATCTCTTGCCGGAGAGCGTCCATTTCCTCCGGGGAGAAGCAATGATTCATGGCAGTGTCAATGACCCCACAGGAGATGGCGTTGACCTGGATATTGCTGGGCGCCAGCTCCTTGGCGAGAGCTTTGGTGAAGCTGTTCACGCCGCCCTTGGAAGCGGAATAGGCGACTTCCATGGAAGCTCCGACGTTTCCCCAGACGGAAGAAATATTGATGATACGTCCGCTGTGCTTCTGAAGCATCAGCGGAATTGCCAGACGACTGGTATAGAAACAGGAGCTGAGATTCGTATTTATGACACTCTGCCATTCTTCAATACTCATATCTGTGAGCAGGCCGATGTAGGAGATTCCGGCATTATTGACTAAAACATCCAGATGATCCAGGGAAGCAAATAATTGATCCATGGCAACGGGATCCGATGCGTCTGCCATCTGCGCGGTGCAGTGGATCCCGTATTTCTCTTCCAGAGAGATAGCGAGACCGGACAGCTCCGGGAGAGTGCGGCTACAGGTCAGGACAAGGTCGTAACCGGCTCCGGCGAGGGTCTCTGCGATGGCACGTCCGATACCGCGGGAAGCACCGGTGACAAGAGCCAACGGTGTGTTCTTTATTGTATTCATGTAAAGTATCCTTTCTGAATTCTACGGCACCCTTTGGAGATAAAACAGTGCCGAATGCTAAAAACCTGTAAAACGAGTGTAGCACAGATGGACTTGCTTTTCCATAGGGGAACTGCTACACTGAACAAAAGGAGAGAAAATTATGTATGATTTGATCATTATCGGTTCCGGTCCCGCAGGACTGTCCGCAGCAGTCTACGGAAAGCGTGCGGGGCTGAACCTACTTATTATAGAAGAAAAGCCCATGAGCGGCGGACAGATTCTTAATACTTATGAAGTGGATAACTATCTGGGACTTCCCGGGATCAGTGGCTTCGACATGGGGATGACTTTCAGACAGCATGCAGAGAAGCTGGGAGCGGAATTCTTAGAAGCCACGGTACACAGTGTGGAAGAGCGTGGAGATTACAAATGCGTCTACGCAGGAGACCGGGAACTGGAGACCCGTACGGTGATTTTTGCCACCGGTGCGGAGCACGCGAAGCTTGGTGTGCCCGGTGAGGAAGAATTAAACGGCATGGGTGTGTCCTACTGCGCTACCTGCGACGGAGCCTTTTTCCGAGGGAGAACGGTGGCTGTGGTCGGCGGCGGAGACGTGGCGCTGGAGGATGCCATCTACCTGGCGAGAACCTGTGAAAAGGTGTATCTGATCCACAGAAGAGACAGCCTGCGGGGAGCTATGGTATTGCAGGAGGAATTAAAGAGCCTTCCCAACGTGGAGATTCTCTATGACCATGTGGTTACAGAGATCTGTGGCGAGGACATGGTGGAAAAGCTGCGTATCAAAAATGTGAAGACAGAAGCGGAAAAAGATCTGGAGGCAGCAGGCATCTTTATCGCTGTAGGCATCCATCCCAACACGGAACTGCTGCGGGAACTGGTGGCAGTCGGTGAGGATGGCTATATTCCGGCAGGTGAGACCGGAGAGACTGACAGAGCAGGTATCTATGTGGCGGGTGACATCCGTAAGAAGCCTCTGCGCCAGGTCGTAACGGCAGTGGCGGACGGCGCTAATGCGGCGGTCAGCGCCGCGAACTATTGCAACCGTTTTCGTAAACAGTCATAGATTAGTAATAGATTCATTAAGAAATTTGAAAGAAAATTGAAAAATATTTAAAGAAAAAAGTCACCCTTGTGGTGGCTTTTTTTATGTAAAATATCCGTAAACCCGCATGAAATGGGAACTTTTGGAAATGCTGACAATTAATTTACTATATTGACAAAAGGAGGACTGCGTGATATATTTGTTAACAGATGTAACAAATTCGTAACAAATGATCCGAAAATATAAAGAAGTAAGTTAAGAAAGTAAGATAGCTCCAAGAGTTTCAGGAGGATAGAATGGTTCGTAAATCTGTAAAAATTACCGTGTGCACCATGGCAGCGGTTATGGCTTTTTCCGGAATGAATATTACCGCAGATGCGGCAGCGTCTTCATCGGTACTTCCCAGCGGTGGTATTGAATTGACCCTGGCAAAGGGTAATAAGTTAGAGAGTCTGTCCGCAGGTACGAACAATACCAAACAGATTGAAAGTATTATTGAAACTGTACTCCGTGATGATCAGATGGACACGACCCCGGAAGCATCCGAGGAAGAATCTTTTAAGAATCTGGTCATTGCACAGGTAAATGATTATGTGAATGTAAGAAGCATGCCCAGTGAGCAGGGGGAGATCGTCGGTAAGCTGTATGACGATTCCGTAGGTCTCTTCATCTCCGAAGAGAACGGCTGGTATCAGATCTCTTCCGGTTCCGTAACCGGGTATGTAAAAGCCGAGTACTGTGTGACCGGCGATGAAGCGGTAGAGCTTGCCAAAAAGGTAGGTACAAGATTGGCGACCGTTAACACCACAACCTTAAAAGTACGTACCGAACCTTCTTTAGAGGCTTCTGTATTAGGTCTGGTTCCCTTAGAGGATGACCTGGTAGTATCCGATGAGACCGATGGCTGGGTACAGGTAGATACCGAGGAAGGTCTTGGATGGGTCTCCACAGAATTTGTTTCTCTTCATACGGAGTTCGTTGAAGCGGAATCCAAGGAGGAGGAAGAAAAGCGTCTGGCTAAGGAGAAGCAAGAGAGAGAAAAAGCCCGCGCCGCAGCGGCAGCGAAGGCAGCGGGAAGCAGTAAGAGTTCTTCCGGTAGTGCCCCCGCAGTTACCTATACAGCCAGCGGAGACAGCGAGATGGGTACTGAAGTTGCCAACTACGCATTACAGTTCGTTGGTAACCCTTACGTATACGGCGGATCCAGCCTGACTAACGGTACCGACTGTTCTGGATTTGTAATGAGTGTATATGCGAACTTCGGTGTAAGCCTTCCTCATTCCTCTTCCGCAGACCGCAGCCAGGGTGCAGCAGTTGACGGACTGGCTAATGCACAGGCAGGAGACCTGATCTGTTACTCCGGTCATGTAGCACTGTATATCGGTAATGGTCAGATCGTTCATGCATCTACCGCCAAGACCGGTATCATCGTATCTAATGCGGATTACAAGAAGGTACTGGCAGTTCGACGGATCTTCTGATTATATAACAGCAAGTACAAGGCACTGTGTGGAAACATACAGTGCTTTTTTGTGTATACGATGAGCGAGACTACTCGATTGCACCGTGTCATGTGGTCGGTTTATTTTCTATGTGGACAGGATGCTGTGGGGACAGTGGAACTTAAGTGCCGATAAGGCAAAAAATTATAAGTTGTATAACGAATTGTGCAATTTGTCAAAATATTGTTATGCGATGAAATGGGGATTGACAAAACGGAACTATACAAAGTATACAAAAAAAGTGACACGAACGTAAAAACGACAGAAAAGAAATTTAAATACAAAATAAGTTATCCACATCCAAAATGCCAGAAAATAGGATAAAAGTTACTTATACACCAAGTTATACACATTATCCACAGAAAAACCGGCACTGCAAGGGGGATAAATTTACGAAAAAACAGGAACAAATGTTTTGTGAACATGTAATAAAAATAATAAAATGACAGGATTTGTCGATTTTAGGGTTGACATACAGAATGTCAAAAACAAGTAAAAAACTTCTTAAATTGTTGCAAAAAGCTGTGCTATTGTGCTATAATGACTATACAATAAATACAAGGGATGCTACATAAAACCTTGTAAATAAATACTTGGAAGGGATGATCAGCATGAAGTTTATTATTGTTGGCAGAAACATCGAAGTTACACCAGGATTAAGAGCAGCAGTGGAGGAAAAGATCGGCAAGCTGGACAAGTATTTCAATCCCGACACAGAAGTACATGTAACATTAAGCGTTGAAAAAGAACGTCAGAAAATTGAGGTGACCATTCCGGTAAAGGGAAGCATTATCCGTTCGGAGCAGGTAAGCAACGATATGTATGTATCCATTGATCTGGTGGAAGAGATCATTGAGAGACAGTTGAAAAAATATAAGAACAAGATCGTTGACAAACAGCAGGCGGCAGCTTCTTTCAGCAAAGCCTATGTAGAGAATGATTACGCAGACGATGACGAGATCAAGATCGTTCGTACCAAGAAGTTCGATATCAAGCCCATGTATCCCGAGGATGCCTGCATTCAGATGGAACTGTTGGGACACAACTTCTTCGTATTCTGCAACGCAGAGACAGATCAGGTAAATGTAGTGTACAAGAGAAAGGGCGATACCTACGGACTGATCGAGCCGGAAGTATAAAACCGGACAGAAAATTAAATAAAGACAAATTTACAGCCTGCCGGAGTTTCCGGCAGGCTGTTTTGTTGTATGGGAAATGATATGCCCCGGAGATTTTCGAATTGTCTGAATACCGGAAAAATCAGAAACATAACCTGTAAGGAGGAACTGAGAGCAGGACAGGGAATGGACAGAGAAAAGAGAATGCGGGCATGGATCCGGGCAGAGGTGATGCTTCTATTTATAATGATGGGAGCATTTCTGCTCAGGGAGACAGGGCGGACAGAAAGTATGGAACAGGCGGTGGTCACCGCGACCTCGGCTGCGGGAAAGGATTATATCAAATGGGTGGACTTTACCGTATCCTATGAAGCGCTCTGCCAGGCATATGACTGGGATGTGGATACGTTTGACACGGAACATCATGTGGAGTGGATCCCGCTGCTTGCATATACCGCAGCCAGAACCGGAGGGGAATTTGACAAAAAGGCGCTGAAGATCCTGAACGAGACGTCGGAGAAGCTGGCGGAGGGAGAGGCAGAGATAGAAACTCTCACAAAAGATATGAAATACTATCCGTATTATCTGGAAGCTTACAGCGCGGCGCTAGGAGGACTGGTGGGAGAATACGAGGCAGAGGTGATCGGAGAAGACGGACAGAGCACCTGGCAGAAAAAATACGGATTAAAAGGTTATTGCCCCATTGCGAGAGGATTTGATTATACTCATTATGATGATTTCGGGGCGGGAAGAAGCTACGGATATAAACGAAGGCATCTGGGCCATGACATGATGGGGCTCGTCGGTGTACCTATCATTGCTGTCGAGTCCGGCACTGTGGAAGCCCTGGGCTGGAACCAGTACGGCGGCTGGCGCATTGGTATCCGCAGCTTTGATAATAAGCGCTACTATTACTATGCACATCTGCGGCAGAACTACCCCTATGCGGAAGGACTGGAAGAAGGCAGCGTGGTGACGGCGGGGGATGTGATCGGTTATATGGGACATACCGGTTACAGTACCACAGAAAATGTAAATAATATAGAAGTAACCCATCTGCACTGGGGATTGGAACTGGTCTTTGATGAAGAACAGAAAGAGAGTGACAACGAGATCTGGATCGATGTCTATCCGCTGACCTGTTTTCTGGCAAAACACACGCAGGAAGTGCAGAAAGTCGAGGGAACAAGAGAGTGGATCCGTACTACAAAAATCCGGGAATTCTGATTTCTAAAAATTTCATTTGTTATTTTGTTATTTTTTTGACAAAAGCATTGCAAAACAGATTTCGCTATGTTAAAATGGGGACAGTGAAATGATAAAAAAATAACAATCTACATTTCAGAAAGCAAACCAAACGAAAACAAAAAGTGGAGGACAAACAAATGGCAAAGAAAGTTGTATTAGCAGGCGCTTGCCGTACCGCAATCGGTACCATGGGTGGAACCTTAAGCACAACTCCTGCACCGGAGCTGGGCGCAATCGTTATCAAGGAGGCTCTGAAGAGAGCAGGCGTTGCTCCCGAAGCAGTTGACCAGGTATATATGGGATGTGTAATCCAGGCTGGCCAGGGACAGAACGTAGCACGTCAGGCAGCTATCAAAGCCGGACTTCCCATCGAAGTTCCCGCAGTTACCATGAATGTGGTATGTGGTTCCGGCCTGAACTGTGTGAACCAGGCAGCACAGATGATCATGGCCGGTGATGCAGATATCGTAGTAGCAGGTGGTATGGAGAACATGTCCATGGCTCCTTACGCAATTCCTCAGGGACGTTATGGTTATCGTATGGGTAACGCAACCATGGTAGATACCATGATCAAAGATGCACTTTGGGACGCTTTCAATGATTATCATATGATTAAGACCGCAGACAATATCTGCGAAGAGTGGGGACTTACCCGTGAAGAACTCGATGAGTTCGCATTAAAGAGCCAGTTAAAGGCTGAAGAAGCTCAGAAGAACGGTGCCTTCAAGGCAGAGATTGTTCCCGTGGAAGTTAAGAAGAAAAAAGAGACCATCGTATTCGATACCGATGAAGGCCCTCGTCATGGTTCTACCATCGAAGGTCTGGCTAAGCTTCGTGCCATCAATCCCGGTGGATTCGTTACCGCAGGTAACGCTTCCGGTATCAACGACGGTGCAGCAGCTATCGTTGTTATGAGCGAAGAGAAGGCTAAGGAGCTGGGCGTTAAGCCTATGGCTACTTTCGTAGCAGGCGCTCTGGCTGGTGTTCGTCCCGAGGTTATGGGTATCGGCCCTGTAGCTTCTACCAAGAAGGTAATGGCTAAGACCGGTATGAAGATCGAAGACTTCGATATCATCGAGGCTAACGAAGCATTCGCGGCACAGTCCGTAGCAGTTGGTAAGGAACTGGGCATCGATGTAGATAAGCAGCTGAACCCCAACGGCGGGGCTATCGCTCTCGGCCATCCCGTAGGAGCTTCCGGATGCCGTATTCTGGTAACTCTGCTGCATGAGATGCAGGCAAGAGGTGCCAAGACCGGTCTGGCTACTCTGTGCATCGGTGGTGGTATGGGATGCTCCACCATCGTTAAGATCGAGGACTAATGGAATAACAATTCGCTGGGGCGGTAGAATCTCTATCGCCTTAGTGTGGTTTTGAAAACACGAATAGAAATGTGAAATGAGGTAAAAACATGGATTACATTTTGTATGAGCAGAATGGCAATGTGGCAACCATTACCATCAACCGTGAGAAAGCACTGAACGCTCTGAATTCTCAGGTACTGGATGAGCTGAACGCTACATTGGATGCAGTAGATCTGGCAACGGTTCGTTGTCTGGTGATCACCGGTGCAGGCAGTAAGTCCTTCGTGGCAGGTGCAGATATCGGAGAGATGAGCAGCCTGACCAAGGCAGAGGGCGAGGCATTCGGTAAGAAGGGTAACGATGTATTCCGCAAGATCGAGACCTTCCCCATTCCCGTGATCGCAGCTGTCAACGGCTTTGCTCTGGGTGGTGGATGTGAGATCTCCATGAGCTGTGACATCAGAATCTGTTCCGACAATGCAGTCTTCGGACAGCCCGAGGTAGGTCTGGGAATCACTCCCGGCTTCGGCGGAACCCAGAGACTGGCTCGTCTGGTAGGTGCAGGCATGGCAAAACAGATGATCTACACCGCACGCAATATCAAGGCAGCAGACGCTTACAGAATCGGTCTGGTAAACGAAGTTTACAGCGCAGAAGTAGATGCAGACGGCAATGTGGTAAAGAGTGCACAGGAAGTAATGCTGGCAGCAGCACAGAAGATGGCAGCCACCATTGCAAAGAATGCTCCCATCGCAGTCCGCAACTGCAAGAAGGCTATTAACGAAGGCCTGGATGCAGATATGGATCAGGCAGTAGTGATCGAAGAGAAGCTGTTCGGTGACTGCTTCGAGACAGAAGATCAGAAGTATGGTATGGCTTTCTTCCTTGACAAGAACAAGGAGAAGGTAAAAGAGCCTTTTAAGAACTGTTAATCATTACGAATATAAAAGTATAAAATCAGGAGGATTTACCATGAAAGTAGGTATTATCGGTGCAGGTACTATGGGACAGGGCATTGCAAAGGCATTTGCCCAGGTAGACGGATATGAAGTAGCTCTTTGCGATATCAAGCAGGAGTGGGCTGACGGCGGCAAGGCCAAGATCGTAAAAGGCTATGCAAGACTGGTAGAAAAAGGAAAGATGACTCAGGAGGCTGTTGACGCTATCGTAGCTAAGATCACTCCGGGCCTGAAGGAAGATCTGTGTGCAGACTGCGATCTGATCGTAGAAGCTGCATTTGAGAACATGGAAGTTAAGAAGACCACCTTCGGTGAGCTGGACAAGATCTGCAAGCCCGAGTGTGTATTTGCTTCCAACACTTCCAGCCTTTCCATTACCGAGATCGGCAACGGACTGACCCGTCCTCTGATCGGTATGCACTTCTTCAATCCCGCAGACCGTATGAAGCTGGTAGAGGTAATCGCAGGTGTGAATACTCCCGCAGAGACCGTGGATACCATCAAGAAGATCTCCGAAGAGATCGGCAAGACTCCCGTACAGGTGAACGAGGCAGCAGGCTTTGTTGTTAACCGTATCCTGATCCCTATGATCAATGAAGCAGCTTTCATCAAGATGGAAGGTGTATCCGATATCGCAGGTATCGACGCAGCTATGAAGCTGGGCGCTAATCATCCCATGGGACCCCTGGAGCTGGGTGACTTCGTAGGACTGGATATCTGCCTTGCCATCATGGATGTTCTGTACAACGAGACCGGCGACAGCAAGTATCGTGCATGTCCTCTGATCCGTAAGATGGTACGTGGCGGCAACCTTGGTGTGAAGACCGGCAAGGGCTTCTATGTATACAATGCAGACCGCACCAAGACTCCTGTGGATGCACAGTAAAGTATAAACAATCCGTAGGCATCAAAGTCGGGGTTCTTAGACCCCGACATCATGATAATTACAACCAAGTATAAATAACAATGGAGGATTAACATCATGGATTTTACATTATCCAAAGAGCATGAGATGGCGAGACAGCTGTTCAAAGAGTTCGCCGAGAACGAAGTAAAACCTCTTGCACAGGAAGTTGACGAGACCGAAACTTTCCCCAGAGAGACCGTTGAGAAGATGGCTAAGTACGGCTTCATGGGAATTCCTGTTTCCAAGGAGTATGGCGGACAGGGCTGTGATACCCTGACCTATGCTATGTGCGTTGAGGAGCTTTCCAAGGTTTGCGCAACTACAGGCGTTATCGTTTCCGCACATACCTCTCTGTGTATCGATCCTATCATGACCTTCGGTACCGAAGAGCAGAAGCAGAAATACGTTCCTGATCTGGCAAGCGGCCGCAAGATCGGTGCTTTCGGTCTGACCGAGCCCGGTGCAGGTACCGATGCCCAGGGTCAGCAGACCAAGGCTGTATTAGATGGCGATGAGTGGGTCATCAATGGTTCCAAGTGCTTCATCACCAATGGTAAAGAAGCAGATGTATATATTGTTATCGCAGTTACCGGTATCGTAGAGAAGAGAGGCAGAAAGATGAAGGAGATTTCTTCCTTTATCGTTGAGAAAGGTACTCCCGGATTTACCTTCGGTACCAAAGAGAAGAAGATGGGTATCAAGGGTTCTTCCACTTACGAGCTGATCTTCACCGACTGCCGTATCCCCAAGGAGAATATGCTTGGTAAGCAGGGACAGGGATTCAAGATCGCAATGCACACTCTGGACGGCGGACGTATCGGTATCGCTTCCCAGGCTCTGGGTATTGCAGAAGGCGCTTTGGAGAGAACCGTTGCTTACACCAAGGAAAGAAAGCAGTTCGGAAAGTCCATTTCCGGATTCCAGAATACACAGTTCCAGCTGGCTGATATGGCTACCAAGGTGGAAGCTGCCAAGATGCTGGTATACAAGGCTGCACGCAAGAAGGACGAGTACAAGACCAATCCTAAGATCTCTTACTCTGTAGAAGCTGCTATGGCTAAGCTGTATGCTGCTGAGGTTGCTATGGAAGTTACTACCAAGGCTGTTCAGCTGCACGGTGGTTACGGTTACATCAGAGAGTACGAAGTTGAACGTATGATGCGTGATGCAAAGATCACCGAGATCTACGAGGGTACTTCCGAAGTTCAGAGAATGGTTATCTCCGCAGATCTGCTGAAATAAGCAAGCAGGCATTTGTCGGAAATTTTATTAGAAAAGTAAGGAGAAAATACAATGAAGATTGTTGTTTGTATTAAGCAGGTGCCCGATACCAAGGGCGGTGTTAAATTCAATCCTGACGGAACTCTTGACAGAGGCGCAATGCTTGCTATCATGAATCCCGATGATAAGGCTGGTCTGGAAGCTGCACTGAAGCTGAAGGACGAGTTCGGCGCAGAAGTTACCGTACTGACCATGGGTCTTCCCAAGGCAGCAGATGCTCTTCGTGAGGCGCTGGCTATGGGTGCTGACAAAGCAATTCTGGTTACCGACAGAGTACTGGGCGGTGCTGATACCTGGGCTACTTCCACTACCATTGCAGGTGCATTGAGAAACCTTGACTATGATCTGATCATTACCGGTCGTCAGGCAATCGATGGTGATACCGCACAGGTTGGTCCTCAGATTGCTGAGCATCTGGGACTTCCTGTAATCTCCTATGCACAGGACATCAAGGTTGAAGGAGACAAGGTGATCGTTCAGAGACAGTATGATGACAGATATCATGTGGTAGAAGCTAAGATGCCCTGCCTGATCACTGCATTATCCGAACTGAATAAGCCTCGTTACATGACTCCCGGCGGAATCTTCGATGCATGCAAGGCAGAGATCACTACCTGGGGCAGAGCTGATCTGAAAGATGTTGATGACAGCAACCTTGGTCTGAAGGGATCTCCTACCAAGATCGCAAAGGCATCCGATAAGGTTCGTAAGGGCGCAGGTGAGAAGATCGTTCCCGATTCACCCGAAGACGGAGCAGCTTACATTGTTGCTAAATTCAAAGAAAAGCACATCATCTAATATAGGAGGCATACCATGGTAACCAATAATATTGAAGAATACAAGGGTGTATATGTGTTCGCCCAGCAGGTAGACAATGAGATCAGTGGTATCGCATTAGAACTGCTCGGCAAAGGTAAAGAGCTGGCTGCAAAGCTGGAGACCGAGGTAACCGCGGTTCTGATCGGTTATAACGTAAAAGGACTGGCTGATAAGCTGGCTGAGTATGGTGCAGATAAGGTGATCCTCGTAGATGATCCCGAACTGGAGACTTACAGAACCGAGCCTTATGCACATGCACTGGCATCTGTTATTGAAAAATATAAGCCTGAGATCGTTCTGGTAGGTGCAACCGCTATCGGACGTGATCTTGGACCTACCGTTTCCGCAAGAGTTCAGACCGGTCTGACCGCAGACTGTACCGTACTGGAAATCGGTGATTTCCCTCTCGTTGCTATCCCCGGACAGGAGCAGAAGCACAATCAGCTGCTGATGACCCGTCCTGCATTCGGTGGTAACACCATCGCTACCATCGCATGTCCTGACAACAGACCTCAGATGGCAACTGTTCGTCCCGGCGTTATGCAGAAGATCGCTCCTATCGCAGGTGCAAAGGCTGTGATCGAAGAGTACAATCCCGGATTTACTCCGAACAACAAATATGTAACTATCAAGGAAGTCGTTAAGGCAGTATCCGATACCGTTGACATCATGGATGCCAAGATCCTGGTATCCGGTGGACGTGGAGTAGGCAGCGCAGAGAACTTCAAGATTCTGGAGGATCTGGCAGAAGTTCTGGGCGGTACCGTATCCTGCTCCCGTGCAGTTGTAGATAACGGCTGGAAGCCCAAGGATCTGCAGGTTGGACAGACCGGTAAGACCGTTCGTCCCCAGATCTACTTTGCAATCGGTATCTCCGGTGCTATTCAGCACGTAGCAGGTATGGAAGAGTCTGATCTCATTGTTGCCATCAACAAGGATGAGACAGCTCCTATCTTCGATGTAGCTGACTACGGTATCGTAGGTGACCTGAATAAGGTAGTTCCCGCTCTGACCGAGCAGCTGAAGGCTGCAAAGGCTGAGAAGGCAGCAAACTAATTCGTAACAACGGATTAAAAACATATAAGAACTCCGCCTGATTCCCCGGTCCGTCCGGGAGTCGGGCGGAGTTCTTTTCTGCAAAAAACTGATGCAGCTTGTGCAAGTTTCTAGCCTTGTATGCTTGCACTGAGGGAAGCAAAATAGTAAAATAAAATGATACCAAGGGTAACAAGGTTAAAAAGTTGTTCGTGCTTGCACGATAAGACTTTTGAACTTGGGAAACAAGAAGGTGAGTGATATTTTATGGCAAAACAAAAAGAAGTAAAAACCAACGCCATGCGTATCCTGGAATCTCTGAAGATTCCTTATACCCATCACACCTATGAGTGCGAGGAATTCGTGGATGGGCTTCAGATAGCAGACAAGCTGTCCCTGCCCTATGAGCAGGTCTACAAGACGTTGGTCACCGTGGGCAGCAGCAAGAATTATTTTGTATTCGTCATCCCCATTGCGGAGGAGCTGGATATGAAAAAAGCAGCGAAATCCGTCGGAGAAAAAAGCGTGGAGATGATCCACGTAAAAGACATCAATGCCATCACCGGCTACATCCGCGGCGGCTGCACAGCCATCGGCATGAAAAAACAGTATGTGACCAGAATTGATGAAAGTGCGAAGACACAGGAACAAATCTATGTCAGCGGCGGCAGGATCGGCTCTCAGATCCAATTGAAACCGGATGACCTTGCGAAAGCAGCAAAAGCGGAGTTCGCAGATATTATCAGACACGAAAATTAATGCATCAAATGTAGCAAAAGGATGCTGAAGATAAAGGAGTACACATGGAAAACCAAAAAAACATCCTTGATTACGATACCGTAGCACTGGACGAAGCACAGGATGCGGTGATCATCATAGACCAGACCCTGCTTCCGGGTAAGATCGAACTGATCGCATTACATACGGCACAGGAGATGTGGGATGCTATCTATCTGCTGAAGGTCCGGGGAGCCCCGGCCATCGGTGTAGCGGCGGCATTGGGCATCTACCTGCTGGCGAATCGCATCGAGACGGAAGACTTCGAAGAATTTTATCAGAAATTCACAGAATATAAGGAATATCTGGATTCTTCCAGACCCACCGCAGTTAATCTGTCCTGGGCACTGAAGCGCATGGATGCTGTGGCTGTAAAGGCTGGCAGAGAAGAGCACAAGACTGTCGCAAAAGTGAAGGAAATCCTGCATGATGAAGCACTGCAGATTCGGGCGGAAGATGTGGAAGTATGTCGAAAAATCGGAGAATTTGGACTGGAACTGGTAAAACCGGGAGATGGTATTCTGACCCACTGTAATGCAGGACAACTTGCAACCGTAAAATACGGTACCGCAACCGCACCGATTTATCTGGGACAGGAGAGAGGTTACAACTTCCATGTATTTGCGGATGAGACCAGACCACTTTTGCAGGGAGCCAGACTGACAGCATTTGAACTGCATTCCGCAGGCGTGGATGTGACACTGATCTGTGACAATATGTCCGCTTCTGTCATGTCCAAGGGCTGGGTGCAGGCAGTGTTCGTAGGCTGTGACAGAGTGGCAGCTAACGGAGATACTGCGAACAAGATCGGTACCAGCGTGGTGTCAGCAGTGGCAAAACAGTACGGTGTGCCGGTATACATCTGTGCACCGACTTCCACGATTGATATGGCGACTGCCACCGGTGCGGATATCTGCATCGAGCAGCGTAAGGCGGAAGAGGTTACTGAGATGTGGTACAAGGAGCGCATGGCTCCGGAGGGTGTAAAGGTCTACAATCCGGCATTCGATGTGACAGACCATGAACTGATCGCCGGAATTGTCACGGAATACGGGGTGGCGAGAGCTCCTTATACGGAGAGCCTGAAGGAGATCATGGAACGCAAGGCACAGAGAGGCTGATGGTGTAGATATGAAGCGAAATGTAAGTCTTGCGGAGATATCCGACGGCCGTTTATACAAAGCAAGTGATATGGTGAAAGCGGATTGCGGTGGTTGCAATGGCTGTTCCCGGTGTTGTCACGGCATGGGCAATTCCATTATCCTGGATCCCTATGATGTTTACCGGATGACTACAGGAATGGGGAAAAGCATGCAGGAACTATTAGCGGCATCGGTGGAGCTCAACGTGGTGGATGGTGTGATCTTACCGAATCTGAAAATGCAGGGGACCAAGGAAGCCTGCGCTTATCTGGATGAGGAAGGAAGATGTAGCATCCATCCGTACCGGCCTGGAATCTGCCGGCTGTTTCCGCTGGGAAGATATTATGAAAACGGAGGATTTTCCTATTTTCTCCAGACCGGGGAATGTGCGAAGGAGAACCGCAGCAAGATAAAAGTCAGTAAATGGATCGATACTCCGGATCTGACGAGAAACCAGCAATTTACCCTACAATGGCATGACCTGTTACATGCCATGGAAGAGAGACTGACAGGAGAAGACGAAGGGAAACAGCAGGAGGAAAATCTGCTGCTGTTGCGTCTGTTTTATTTATTGCCGTACAAAGGGACAACAGATTTTTATTCACAGTTTACGGAAAGGATGGAATATTGGAATGAACAGATCAGATAAGTTAAGTAAGCTCCCCATCGAAAAGCGGTTACTGAGTGTATTTCGCAGAATTTCTCTATTATTAAGTGCAACAGGTATTATTGCCTGTGTCGCCATGGGAATCGTCAGTTACCAGTATTCCTATGCGTTGCGCCATTACGGTTTCGCACAGGGTGACATCGGTAAGGCGATGATCGTTATCGCGGAGATGCGGAGCGAGACCCGTGCCGCCATCGGCTATGATGACGATACGCTGATCGCTAAAGCAAAAAATGCCCATGACATGACGGCGGAACAGCTGGATACCTATATCGGTGCCCTGGAAGATGATATGATCACGGATGAGGGAAGAGCTACCTACCAGCAGATCAAGGATGGCGTAGCTTCTTATCAGCAGATCGAGGCACAGATACTGGAACTGGGAACAGCTTCCGAGCCTGCTAAGCGGATGCAGGCACAGCAGATGGCAGGCGAACAGATGGATCCCGTGTTCCAGCAGGTCTATGCAGATATGACGAGCCTGTTGGACAGCAGTGTAACGAACGGAAATGCCATGGAAGCCAAGCTGAATGTTTTCCGTGTGGTTATTTTTATCGTAATCCTTCTGATCATCGGAGTAGGCTTTGCAGGATCTGAAAAGGCGGGAAAAAGAATAGCCAAAGGAATCGCCGGACCGCTGAAAGCGCTGGCAGACAGACTGGATGGCTTCGCAGCAGGTGATCTGACATCTGATTTCCCCAAAGTGGAGACAAAGGACGAAATGGCAGCGATGAACCGTGCGGCTACAGCAATGGCGACAAACCTCAGGATGATCATTGAGGATATCAACCAGGCATTAAACGCTATGGCAAACGGCGACTGGACAGTGAAGTTCCGTTATCCCGATCTCTATGTGGGCGATCTGGATGAACTAAAAGAAGCGCTGAGAGATATTAAGTATAAGATGAATGAGGCACTGTACAATGTCAATGAAGTATCCGGACAAGTATCCATGGGTGCCGGAAGTCTGGCAGATGCAGCGCAGTCTCTGGCTGAGGGGGCAACCGAACAGGCAGGAGCCGTACAGGAGCTTCAGGCGACGATTACCAATATTACTTCTATGGTAGACAATACCGCAGAACATACGAAGAATTCCAGCAGACAGGCACAGGAATATTCAGCTAAGGCGGATGAAGGACGTACCGAAATGAATCACCTGATGGAAATCATGGGTCGGATCAATGAAACTTCCGAGAAGATCAGCAATATCATCGGCGAGATCGAAGATATTGCAAGCCAGACCAATCTGCTGTCCCTGAATGCTTCCATTGAAGCAGCCAGAGCCGGAGAAGCAGGCAGAGGTTTTGCTGTTGTGGCAGACCAGATCGGTAAGCTGGCAGAACAGAGTGCCCAGTCCGCAGTCAATACCAGAAATCTGATCGGCGATACCCTGGAGGAGATCCATGCCGGCAATGAAGCTGTGGATCATGCATCCCAGACCTTAAGTGTTATCGTGGACGGTGTCCGCAAGATCGCACAGGATTCCGAGGAACTGACCCAGATCGCAGATACCCAGGCGGATGCCATGAATCAGGCGGAGAGCGGTGTGAACCAGATCTCCGAGATCGTACAGTCCAATTCTGCGGCAGCAGAAGAACTCTCTGCTACCAGTGAAGAACTGTTGGCGCAGTCTGAGAATATGACCAATCTTGTAAAACAGTTCAAACTGATCGATGAGGAGAAGATTCAGGCGAGAAAAAAGGAGGTTAAGCATGCCGGTATTTGATTTCAGCAGTACTCCGGAAAATGAAAAGAAGCAGGATCCCGTATGCACCTATACTACGTTTCGCTCCAATGAGGGATCAGCCTCTGCGGAGAAACCGATTTTGATTCTGGATAACAGCAGTGAAAAATGGAACCATCATGCCGTAGGTGTATTCGGTAATCAGAGCAAACGGACCAATTTCGAATTTAAAGAGGAAGGCAGCAGCGCTTATGCCGATATTTTGCAGATTGATGCCCGTTTTGTCAGCCTGATCCGCTGGCTTGGTGAGAACCACATTAACGTGCGTCTCTCCGGAGAAAACAGGAATGACGGCTATGCAGTATATAAGATCCGAGAGACAGCTTTCGGTGGGGGCACCAAGCTGTCTGCAGAGGATGGATTTTTACAATTCATGATGGAGCGGCTGTTTTTAAGCAGTGCTCCCGCGGAAGAAGAACAGGGCGAGGACGAAGGGGAAGACGGCGATGATATGAAACTTACCAGCCTTCAGAGTATCTCCGATTTCATGACCTGTGCCGGAAGGACCATGCCGGAAAATATCCGCCTGTGGGCGAGAAGAAACCTGGCAGTGGCAAGATCCCACGAGGTATCTCCCGAGGAGAGAAGGCATGCCCAGAGAGCATTGTCCATCATGATGAACATTCAGTGGAAGGGCAACTATTTTGAGGCTATTGACCCCGTGGAAGCCAGACGGATCCTGGATGAGGAATTGTACGGCATGGAGCGGGTCAAACAGCGTATCATGGAGACCATCATCCAGATCAACCGTACCCACACTTTACCGGCCTATGGTCTGCTTCTGGTGGGACCGGCGGGAACCGGTAAATCCCAGATTGCTTATGCGGTGGCAAGGATTTTAAAGCTTCCCTGGACTACATTGGATATGAGTTCCATCAACGATCCGGAGCAGCTGACCGGAAGCTCCAGGATCTACGCCAATGCCAAACCCGGTATCATCATGGAGGCTTTTTCCATGGCGGGAGAATCCAATCTGGTATTTATCATCAACGAGCTGGACAAAGCGGCCAGCGGCAAAGGTAACGGCAATCCGGCGGATGTACTGCTTACCTTGCTGGATAATCTGGGATTTACGGACAACTATATGGAATGTACCGTGCCGACCTTCGGGGTCTATCCGATTGCAACGGCTAACGATAAGGAGCAGATCAGTGCCCCGTTAATGTCGCGTTTTGCAGTGATCGATATACCGGATTACACACCGGAGGAGAAGAAGATCATTTTCTCCAGATTTGCCTTGCCAAAGGTACTGAAACGTATCGGACTGCAGGCAAACGAGTGCACTATCACCGAAGAGGGACTGGATGCGGTGGTGGAGATCTATTCCAACACCAGCGGTATCCGTGATCTCGAGCAGGCGGCGGAGCATCTGGCTGCCAATGCCCTGTATCAGATCGAAGTGGACGGATTAACAGAAGTCGTATTTGACGCGGAAAAAGTGAAGAAGCTATTTCTGTAAGTAAGAGAAGCAGGTAGTCGCAGGACGCGGTTGCCTGCTTTTTGTGCAAAGTCGGGGGCTTTTGACCCTGACATCATTATATAAAAACGAGTAGAGGAGAGGGAACATGACAAAGAAAGTATTAGTGATCACGGATGCACAGAACGAATTCATCACAGGAGCACTGGGCAACAAGGAGTGCGAGGCAGCGGTAAAAAATATCGTTGCGGCAGCAAAAAGTGGGGAATACTACAAGGTGATCATCACCAAGGATACCCATACGGCAGATTATCTGGACACCCAGGAAGGCAAAAGGCTACCTGTACTGCATGGACAGGAAGGCACAGAGGGGTATAAGATTCATCCGGATATTGTAAAGGCGGTACAGGAACATTATGCACCGGAAAATGTGATCACAGTGAAAAAGCCGACCTTTGGCAGTCCGGAATTCGGAAAGCTATTGAAAACCATCTGGGAAGAGGTGGTGGCTGCCGGAGAGGCAGCAGAGGGTGAATATCCCATGGAAGTGGATTTTACCGGATTCTGCACCGGAATCTGTGTGTTAAGCAATGTGGTCATGGCAAAGGCATTTGTACCGGAAGCGAGAGTGTGTGTCATTGAGAAGGCCTGTGCCTGTGTGACACCCCAGACGCACCAGACGGCCATCGCAGCTATGGGACCGATCCAGGCGGATGTGATTTAGAGAACATATCATATTTACACAGTTGTGAATCGAAGAGAGAAAGAGGATAAAATCATGCAATTACCACAGATCATCAACAGCTTACTGGAAAATGATATGTATAAGTTCTCCATGGGACAGTGCATTTACCACCAGTTCAGCGCTTATAAGACTACCTGGACGTTTAAATGCAGGAATACAGATGTAGTTTTTACAACGGAGATGGTGGAAGAGATCAAGGCGCAGATCCGGGCGTATTGTAGCTTACGTTTTACGGAGGAAGAATTGAATTATCTGGAAAATGTAAAATGGATCAAAGGTTCCTATGTGGATTTCCTGCGCCTGTGGCAGCCTAGATATGAAGATTTCGAGATCGGAACGGAGGCGGACTGCGGTCTGACTATCGAGACGAAAGGCTCCTGGTTAAACACTTCCATGTATGAGATTCCGACGCTGGCTATCGTCAATGAAGTGTTTTTCCGAATGAATTATGATTATGACAGGCTGTATGCTTCCTTCCGGGAACGGCTGGCGGATAAGATTCAGAAACTTGTAGATGGAACCTATTGTCTAGGTAATTTCAGTGAATTTGGTCTGCGGCGCCGCTTGTCCGCGGAAGCACAGGAACTGGCGGTGCAGGAGCTGGTGGCGCACAATAAGGACTATAAGGACTCTGCCTGCATCGGTACTTCCAATGTCTATCTGGCAAAAAAATGGAATGTGACACCGGTGGGAACTATGGCGCATGAATGGATCATGTGTACCGGGCAGGGCAATCACAAGCACAATCCGGCGTATTCCAACTGGTATGCCCTGGATGCCTGGGTGAAGGAGTATGGTGTATTAAACGGTATCGCCCTGACAGACACCATCACCACAGATTGTTTCCTGAAGGATTTTCAGCTGACGTATTCTACCCTGTTTTCCGGAGTACGGCATGACAGCGGGGATCCCTTTGCCTGGGGAGAGAAGATGATCGCCCATTATGAGGCACTGGGGATCGATCCGAAGCGCAAGACACTGTTGTTTAGTGACAGTCTGGATTTTGAGAGGGCGGATAAGCTGCGGAAGACCTTCAAGGATCGTGTGACGGTGGCATTCGGGATCGGTACTTATATCTCTAATGATACCTGCGAGGATCCCTTAAATATTGTCATGAAGACCACTGCCTGCAACGGCATGGATGTGGCGAAGATCTCCGATACGCCCGGCAAGGAAATGTGCAAGAACGAGGAGTATGTGGATTACCTTACCAGATGTATCCAATGGAGACTGGAGCACGACAGATAGGAGCAGCGAAAACGATGGAATATGAACATATTGAGCATACTTTTGCACCGGTGTATGATGCAGATTCCATGGTGCTGATCCTGGGGACATTGCCCTCGGTGAAATCCAGAGAAAACCATTTTTATTATGGACATAAACAGAACCGTTTCTGGAAAGTTGTGGCGGATCTGTGCGGGGAACCGGTGCCGGAGACCATTGAAGAGAAAAAGGCGATGCTCCTTGCACATCATATAGCCATCTGGGATGTCATCCAGAGCTGCGATATCAAAGGCTCCAGAGACAGCAGTATACGGAATGTGGAACCGACGGATATCCGACACATGTTGACGGAATCTAAGATTACGGGAATCTATGCCAATGGGAATAAGGCGGGAGAACTGTACCGGAAGTACCAGTTGCCGCTTACGGGGAAGGAAGCCACAGTGCTGCCCTCTACCAGTCCTGCGAATGCGGCATGGTCCCTGCAAAAATTGTGTGAAGCCTGGCGAAATACCATTGACATAACTAACAAAATTTCATATGATAATATAAATGATACATGAAGTACCAAAAGCATACGGGTAAAAGGGGATTATAACATAGAACAGGCCGCACGTCTTTTATGGATGTGCGGTCTGTGTTATAATAGGGAAATAGAGGAAGGAAGGTGTCTTATGTTCCCATTAATCAACAAACAAGAAACCGGTGTTAACTTACATAGAATCATGGACATGCGTGGAATTACGCCAAAGGATGTGCAGGAATATCTTGGACTTGGTTGTGTGCAGAGCGTGTACCGTTGGATCGATGGCGTAAATATGCCGACCATTGATAATTTGTATGCGCTAAGCGAGCTGCTTCAAGTTCCGATTGATGCGATCGTGCGTGGCAACAGGGCACCGATTGTGCCGGATATTATTATAAAGCCACTGGATTCTCGCAAAAGCAGACTGTGTGCTTATTATGAGAAATTGCTGGAGAAGCGTGCTGCATAAATTTTTGAACTACAGCTTCAATGACAAATAGAAAATCCTCCTTTAGAATAGTCGGTAGAGACAACAATATTCTAAGGGAGGATTTTTTATGAGCGAGAAGATGTTGGTAACGCAGGCTCTGGATGAAAGAGATCTGTTGGTAAAGAAGATAGCAGATAAGATTGCTAAGGCAAGCTTTGTTGATACCATTAAGCCGAATGAGGACAAGGTTTTCACAAAGCGCACCAGCAAAGAAGAGTATGCAAAAGAAGCAGAGTCAGCATATCAGCAGATTACTGATTTGATTGACCGTTTTCAGAAGATTGATGCAGCGATTGTGGCTTCTAATGCAAATACGGAAATTACTACTTCCTACGGAACTTTCACAGTTGCCGGAGCAATTGCACTTCGAAGCAGACTTCGTGGGGCCAGTGCTTACGGAGTCGATGCAGATTTTGAAGGAAGACTTCAGAAAAAGCTGTCTAGTGAGTATAATGAAAGGGTGCAGTTCTGCGACAGAAAGAACAGCCAGTTGGAGTCTACGGCAGAGGAGATGCGCCTTAGTATTCTCGGAAAAGACAGCAAGACCAAAGACGAAAAACCTTTGGAAGTTGTAGAAGCCTATGTAAAGGAAAATACAACAGAGCTGGTGGATCCGCTTGATGTTAAGAAGAAAATGGAGGCGCTGGAAGAAAAGCGCAACACTCTTCTGACTGAATTAGACACTCAGATAAAAGTATCGAATGCAACAACTTTTATTGAGGTAGCGTAAGGTATTTGCCTGCATTACGAAAACTTCAAATCCGGCTTCCCTGTAACAGGGTTACGTTACATAACAGATATTACCAATTCTGATTAAATTGGGTTGCTTGACTTTAAAAGTGGCGCAGTTGGTAGCGCACATGACTTGTAATCATGATGTCGCAGGTTCGATTCCTGCCTTTAGAAAAAAAGTTGGGTTCAAAGACGGTGTAGAAGGCACCTCCAATTTAACTGTTTTGCGTTTTATTTGAACCGTTAAAGGTGAATCGTCAACGATTTTATTCTTGAATGGTTTTAGGTGAAGTAAAAACTTTTATGTAGACATAGAAATGTGTTGAAATCCATGAGAAAGGTTAGAGCGTTAAGTCGGTTGGCTGGAGGTAATCCTCGTGGCTGTAATGTAGGCATATATTAAAAGTGATGAAGCCGTGGCGAGAGCTGCGGCTTAAATTTAATGGAACCGCATAAAAGACACATATTACGGAGAAACAGACGATGGAAGAGAATAGAATCACTCGTTCTGGCTGTGATATAATAACATAAAACATTGTATAATAACAAAAAATATGTTATTATACAAAAAAATATGTTACAAGGAGACGCCATATGAAAAAAGAATTAGAGCAGTATTTCGGCTGCGAAGTAAAAATAGCAGAATACAAGAATAAATTGCCATTGCCAATCTTTATGACTATGCGTGATATTGTGATGGTTGAAATATATGGTGTTACCTTTGCCATAATAGATGTTATGAAGGAAACGGAACTAAGTGTTGCTGCAATGAAAAAGCAGAAAGCAAAGTATGAGGAAGCATTGCAGTGCCCTGTAGCATATGAAGTAGCGTTAAACAACGTATCCATGAGAAATGCTCTGGTAAAAAGTGGAGTTCCGTTTGTGAATTTGCCAGGAAATGTATTCTTACCATTTATGGGAATTGTATTGAAGGATGTGTATCGCAAGCAGCTTGTCAAAGCGGATAAGATGATGCCGGCAACACAGATGGTGTTCCTTGAATTGTTATATATGAGTGATGAGGAATCTGTGTTAAAAAGTGAAGTTGCGAACAAGCTGAATCTTACCAAGACGTCCATTACAAGAGCAACAGCGCAATTAGAGGAAATGGGACTCATCCAGCAGATGAAATCAGGAACAGAGATTGCTATTAAGAGAAATTACTCACGGAAAGAGTATTATGAAAATGCAAAAGGATATTTGATTAATCCGGTCCAGAAAGTGATTACAATTATGCGATATGAAGCAACCTTTGAATCATTTAGCGCAGGAGAAACTGCACTTAGTCAGGAGTCAGAATTGAATCCACCAAGAATAGAGGAACGTGCAATCTACAAGGGCGAGGAAGTTGTTGACCAGTTGGAAATTGTGGATGCCAGATCTGAAGACCCAGACGACTGCTTGAAGATACAATTATGGAAATACAATCCTTCTTATTTTGCAAGAGAAAGGCGTGTTGATCCTGTTTCACTGGCATGTACATTCAAAGGTAACGAAGACGAAAGAATAGAAATGAGTATTGAGGAACTGTTGGAGGAATTATAAATGGTACCAGGGATAGACTCTTTTAGAGAAAAATTTAAAGATTATACGGATTATTACACTATTATCGGCGGAACTGCCTGCGATATTCTACTCTCAGAGGCAGACTTGCCATTTCGAGCGACAAAAGATATTGATATGATCCTGATTATGGAGGATAACTTCCCGGAATTTGCGAGCGTATTCTGGGAATACATAAAAGAAGGTGGTTATAAGTGCGGATGGAAGAATGAAAATAATATGCACTTTTATCGCTTCACAGAAGGTAAACTCGGTTATCCTATGATGATTGAGTTGTTCTCAAGAAAGCCGGGCTATCATCTTAATATAGAAAAGGGAATCATTCCGATTCATATTGATGATGATACTTCCAGTTTATCAGCGATTCTTCTGAACGATGACTTCTATAAATTTATGATGTCCGGTCGTAGAGTTGTTGATAGTATTGGTGTTCTTGGAGCAGAGCATCTTATTCCGTTCAAAATGCATGCATGGATTAATCTTTTGGATAGAAAGAGAGCCGGAGAGCATGTAAATGAAAAGGATTTAAAGAAGCATAAGTACGATGTATTCCGCTTGTTGCAGATTGTCACATCAGGAACAAAAGTAATATCAGAGGGGTTGGTGACAGAAAGTATTCATAGATACATTGAGGAAATCAGTGCACTAGATGAATCGGAAGTAAGACTTTTACAGATGGGAATGCCTTTTGATAGAGATAGTGGTGTGGAGTTGTTGAAGGAGATTTATTTGTAAGATAAACTAATATAAGTTGTGTTTCAATTTTAGGAGAGGGAGTTATGCTAGTACTTGTAATACCGGATATTCATCTGAAAACATGGATATTCGACAGGGCAGAGAAAATCTTAAGAGATGGTAAGGCAGATCGGGCTGTATGCCTAATGGATATTCCAGATGATTGGAATATGGAATTTCAGATAGAGCGATATAAGGAAACGTTTGACCGGGCAATCGTATTTGCTGTAGACTATCCGGATACTCTCTGGTGTTACGGTAATCATGATGTCAGCTACCCATGGGGGAGACTTGAGACCGGGTATTCTCCTTATGCTGAGAGGACGGTTATGTCAAAGTTTGAAGAACTTGAGAACAGCCTTAAGAGTCCAACACAGATCGACATAATGCATCGGATTGACAATGTGCTTTTCTCACATGGAGGGCTTACGGCTGATTTTCTGAAATGGTTAGACGAGGATTTGCTGGATGCCGAGATAGATGATGTCATTGCAGCGGTGAACGATGCTTCCCATGATTTTCTCTGGAATGATGAATCACCCTTATGGTTCAGACCACAGTATGAGACCAGAGAGATATTCAGAGCAGATATATACAAACAGGTGGTAGGGCATACTCCGGTGGAGAGGATATTTGAAAAAGCCGGCATCATATCGACAGATGTGTTCTCTACCTATAGAGACGGAAGACAGATTGGAGAGTCTGCGATGATTGTTATTGATTCGGAAACCGGAAAATACGAGAAGATAGAGGTTATGGGGAAACTGGGAGTGTGATAAGGATGAAGGAACCTACGCAACAATATTCAGATACAATCAAATCATTACAATCCAGGATATAGGCATTGGAGGATGAAAACCGACTTCTGAAAGAACGTTTGGACGAAGCCTGTGTTTCGTATGCGGATATTGTGTCCGGCGAGACTGAAGGAGTTGTGGAATTATATGATCCGGATCAGGGTGCTCGTATAAATAAATTTGATGTTACTGATAAGATTGCAAGTGACTTCTTTATGATGTTCTGCCGTGGAAGGAAGGATGTGTATGATCTTCGTTATACGAATCCCAAAACGGGGAAGAACGGATATTATACGCAGTGCTTTAACCGCTGGGATCGTGGCTGTCATATACAGAAAAAGGATGGAGTTCGTTGTAAGGATTGCGAATTGCGGGCGTATAAGCCGGTCACCCTGCCTTTGATAAAGGTGCATATGAATGGGACAGATTCAAATGGCAATGATGTCGTGGCAATATATCCGATGCTTGAAAATAACCTTTGCCAGTTGCTAGTATTTGATTTTGATAACCATGCAAAGGGAGCAGAGCAGGAAGATTATGCGAATATTGATGATGGCTGGAAAGAAGAAATAAATGCTTTGCGGCGCATTTGTAAGAATCTAAATGTGGACGCTGTGGTGGAACGATCAAGGTCGGGAGGCGGTGTACGGGAGATACCAATGTCTGAGGAAGTGGAGGCAGCATTCAGGGCAATTATTGCAAAGAGAGTGAAGCCAAAGGTAGAACCCATGATTGGCTACAGCGGCTTCTTATATCTTGCTAAAAACAATATGCCAATGGTGGCTCTCCACTGGGAGAAGTACTTTCAGCACATTCTTCAGAAGTATAACAGCATCTACAAGGTCCAGATGCCGAAAAGTTACGCCCCATGTATGCAGACATACCTTTTGCTCCAAAATGGCAAAGCGCGGAATGAATCCCAAGAGCCTGCAGTATATCATGGGGCACTCCGATATCAGCGTTACACTGAACACTTACTATGAGATGATACATGATTTTGAAAAAACGCCGCAAAGCCCGTAAAATCAGGGATTGAGGCGATATGAGAGGTTATAAAAATTATGGTTAAAATATTATTTATCTGCCACGGCAGGACTGTGAAAAGCCTTATAAATCAAGGAATAATGGGGCAAAACGGGGCATAGTCTGGTAGTCAGAGCATTTGGGGATTACGGTAATACTACGAATGAGGGAATGCAAATGAGCCGATGTAGAAATGCAGATTTTAACGGTAGTAGCAATCGTTAAATTGTAAGGGCTATCGTTATATAGTCTAGCAGTGTCGTGTAAAATGAATATCTAGTTGGATACGGACATATAATATTAATGCAGCCGCAAGCTGTGATTTGAACTTTTATTTGACCTTGACAGGCGGCACATTTGAATGTATACTTTAAGTACAGTAAGAGATTACTGCAAATGTTTGTTGCTACTCGATATGCAACTCAAATAAGGTCGAGTTCAAATGTTTGTCGCTACTCGATATGCGACTTAGAAAAGGTCGAGTTCAAATGTTTTGAGGTTCCGTTCGAGAGGACGGAGCCTCTTTTTGACGATAGGAGAAGAAATGGAAATAGGACATTTTTATTATATTGATGATCAATACTTTAAGGATTTTCCAGATTCTTATTTGATGCAGAATAAGGAAAAGGTAAATGGACAGTTACATGATAGACCATGCTTTTATGCATTCCAGGATAGTAATACGCAGCTGTTTTGGATGATACCATTTTCATCACAGACTTCTAAATTTAAAGGAATCTATAATAAGAAAATGCAAAAGTATCATAGGTGCGATACAATTGTTTTTGGAGAAGTGCTTGGTCATGAGAAGGCATTTTTGATTCAAAATATGTGCCCGATTACAGAAGAATATATGAAAAATGAGTATCTGGACTCTGTTGCCAATATACCAGTTCGTGTTGATGGCAGATTGGAAAAGGAGTTAAAGGATAAAGCAGGAAAAGTTTTAGCATTGCAGAGAAAGGGAGCGCAGCTGATTTTTCCAGATGTCCTTAGTATAGAACAGGAATTATTAAAACAGATGTAAATATATATGTTGGATAAAGAGAGGTGTTTTTCCTAGTGGAGGCCTCTTTTTTTATTAAAAAACGTGTGGTGCATTTAGGCTGCCTTTTTTGCTGGTAAAAATATGCCTTGGCAGATATAATGTAAATTGAAAACAAAGTAAAAACATTTTGTTATATATAGTTGGCTATTAATGGCATCTGAGATATTGTAGGATGCTTTTATGACCGGAGGATAAACGTATCTTGGAAAACAGACCAACAGACCTGCCAGAAAAGATGGTTGATGGATACATTGGTTTTCTTTTTAGAGACAAGAATGGTATGCCGGAAGTTGCAATGCATTGGGAACACCGCTTCAATCATGCGGTAAAGCGGTACAATGACATTTTCCGGGTGCAGATGCCGAACATCACCCCACACGTTTGCCGCCACACCTACTGCAGTAATCAGGCGAGAGCGGAAATGAATCCCAAGACACTTCAGTACCTCATGGGGCATTCGGAAATAGGGGTGACGATGAACACCTACACACATCTTGGTCTTGATGATGCCAAGGATGAAATGATTCGCTTGGAAGAGTTAGAGCAGGCAAGGAAGGAAATCGATAAGACGAATGGCATCAAACCAATGAAACAGAATATGTTCAAGGCAATCTGAAAAAAGAAAAAGTCAACACCTCGCTTCGGCGGGGTGTTTTTGTGTATACTCATGAGTCAATTAGTGTTGACAAAATACTAATAAACCGGTTATACTGGATGGTAGATTATTGTACCTTTTGAGAGGCGGTGTAATATGGAAAAGAAAATTAGTTTTACTGTAGATTCTGATATATATGAGAAGTTTTGCCTTGCATTGAACCTTACAAATGAGAGTGAGGATGCAGCTATTGAAACCTGTATGCGTTGGTATATTGCAAAATCGTTTGAAAAAGCCTCTCAGGAATACAATCCAAAGGCTGCACATAGGGCTAATGAAAGCAAAGATTATTACGGAAAAGCAATTCAGCGTATTCCTATATGGTCATTAAAACCTACTCAGTACAACCACAAAATTATCAGAGCGTACTTTGAGGCAGTAGATATTGCCGGAGAAGCTACTTTGACAATGATGGAGAGGTTGTGTAGTGATAAGGATCATCCCGAACTGTATGTTCCAACTTTCAAAAACAACTACTCGCAGATGAAGATTGACGGTCCTAAATCACATGGAAAAGTTTTTGAAGATGATGGTGAAAGAGTATGGATTTGGAGTGAGGTTGAGACAGTCTTACTGCAGTACAAAAATAGCTTTTACCAGGGAGAGGAGTAAATATGAGCGTACTAATTGACAGCAGCATTACGATTTATGAGGCTCTTCAGAATATTAAAGATGGCAAGTATGTAATGCCTGCGTTCCAAAGACAGTATGTGTGGAGCATGGAGCAGATTGAAAAATTGTGGGATTCCATTCTTTTGGATTATCCGATTGCTACATTCCTATTCTGGCATGTCGATGATGACAATGTAACATGGGATACTTATTTCTGTAATTTCCTATCCTCTGTTACATTCGATAGCCGCAAGCAGGCTGACAGCGTAAATTATGAATTATCGAGCATTGATGTAAAACTGACCGATACGGCAGTGCTTGACGGACAGCAGAGACTGACTTCTCTCTATCTGTCCCTGTTTGGTGATGCGTTCATCCGTCAGAAACACGCACGGAAGAAATCCGGCGGTGGCATCGTTACAAAACTTCTGATTGAACTTAACAAGAACAAGCTGACCGTAGATGAAGAAGAATACAACAGCAAGAAATATGACATCAAGTTCAGCGAAAAAGTAGGTAAATTGAGTCCGACTCAGTTCGAAATCAGAAAGATTCTTGAACCGAAGTTCCAGGATGAAACTACCAGAGAAAAAGCTATCGAAGATGCAATAGCAAATGTTTCGGCAGACAGCAAAGATTATGCGAGAGGTATCCTAAATAAACTCTATGAGAAGATTTTTGTTGAAAAGCTTATTCGTTATACCGAAATCCGGGATATGAAGCAGGACGATGCTCTTGAGATGTTCGTTCGTTTCAATAGCGGTGGTAAGGCACTTCGTAAGTCGGAAATCACCATGTCTATCTTGGAGGCTTACTGGCCAAGTGCGAAGACAGAGTTTGGAAAACTGCTTGTAGACTCTTATGCCGGATTCGGTTCCGATTTTATCATCAGAGCAGCACTGATGCTTTATGGTGATGTCATCAAGTCGAACATCAACAAGCAGATTGCTGAAGAGTTGAAAAATAACTGGAGTGAGTTCAAGAAGGCACTTAAGAACCTGGAAGCACTCCTCAAGGAAATGAAGATTGAAGTCAGCCGTTTCTCAAGCAGTTGGAACGTCCTGCTCCCTATTGTATATTTCATTTATTATAATCCTGATTATAAAGACAATGCAGAAGGCATTCGTGCTTACCTGGTAAGAGCCATTCTGTTTACCTATTTCCAGTCAGGCACTACAAGTAAGTTGCAGCAGATGAAGAGCAATATCAATGAAAACGATTATGAGATTACTGTTGATATGCTGAACCAGATGAATGAACTTCGTGTAACCGATGGCAAGATTGAGGATATTCTCAATTCTGAAAAAGGCAGCCGTGTTGTCGGAGAGGCTCTTTACTATCTCAGTCTGGATTGGATTAACAAGAACTTCAAGTACGAACAGGATCACCTACATCCGTATGACAGATTTGATGGCAGCAAACCTGTTTCTGTAACTATGGATGCATGGCGCAGATGGCGCGGAAACCGTAACCGTCTCCCTAACCTCCAGCTTCTTGAAGGTCGCAGCAACGGCAGCAAAAATGATATGCCGTTGATTGAGTACTATAACGATATGAATGATGATCAGAAGGCTGAGTTCCGCAAGGAAGCGTTCATCCCAGATGACATAGGGTTAGAACTTGAGCATTTTGAAGAGTTCTATGAAAAAAGAAAAGAAATACTTGCAGCAAAGCTTCGTGCGCTGCTTGGGTAAGGAGGCAGTTCAATGTTTGGAATGGCTAAAACACTGATTGTTGTGTATAAAGACGAGATGCTGATGAATCAGCTGAAGAAAATGGTGGAAACCAAAGATGATGGTGGTGATGAGCAGATTGTCGGAACTCGAGACGTCTGCATCAATATTGTTGCCTGGACAGAAAAGGTGTGGCTTGGCAATAAGAAAGCCGGAAACATTAAAGATAAGGTGTTGTTTTTAGGTGACATCAAAGGAACAAATGCACTGATTCCTGTTGTAGATGTGAAGTTCGATGATTGTGGTGTCAAATACGGATGGGCGGGCAATCAGGCTGTTTTATTTGTAGATCCTAAAGTAATCAGTGTCAAAGAGGACTATTTAGCATTTATGAAAAAACTAGCTGAACTTCCTGTTCCGGAGATGATTAAGAAACCGAAAAATGCAAAAGTTGAGGAAAACGGTGTTGCCGAGGTGGAAGAACACACAGAGGTAGTTGAAGACACAGAAAAAAGAAAAACTCCTGATTTTCTCATTAAAGCAAAAGAAGGCATCCTAAAAGGAGCTAATGCAGTTGGAAAAGCCGGAACTGTTGTTGCAGATAAAACTGGAGATTTACTACGTGACAAGAATACTGTAAAGCGTCAGATGCTTTTCTATGGTGTGGTAAATCTCTATAGAAATGGACTGGAAGAGTTCATGAATGTGTAGGTGATTAATTATGAGTGAGTTAGAAGATGTAAGATACGGCTGGGATTTCATGGCGAGAATGCTTGGTGCTGATGTTGCGGGTCATAGTGCATTTTCTGATTACATGAGTAATGTGGCACAGAATAATGCGATACACCTTCAGAACGAGCATATTCAACAGATAAATGATGCTATTGATCAGCTTGCCCAAAATATCAATGAACATCCGCATCTAAACCTAGATGTAGAGCAGCTTAAAGGTTTTGTGGCTGAAGAGATGCATGCGGGGACGTTCAATATTGAAGCAATCCGGCAAGGGTCTGAACATAGAGCCTGGACGCTCCAAGAGAATGGTTATGCCACGGTTGATGTTGGGACAAACTTTGGTAAATCATATGGACTTAAATATTCGAACACTGCAAAGGATGCAGAGAGTATGCAGGCTGCACTTAATCCAGAAACCCGGACACCGAAGTACCAAGGACAAGAACGGCTAATTGCAGCCGAACAGGTCGAAGAAGCAAAAGCTTGGGCGCATAGACGTGCGCTGAAAGATATAGAAAGCAGACCCGATGTATCTCAGTCTCATATGAATACAGAAGAACATCTGGTAGGTAAAATCTCTGATGGTGAAGGTGTTGAATCAAAAGAACTTAGCATCAAGGAGTCAAAGCAAATTGCCAAAGAAGCAAAGGATGGTGGGTTCGACCCTGAAAAGCATGGCTACAGCAAAGATCCTTTTCTGGACGAAGTACGTATCGATTATGTGAATCGTGCTATGAAAGCCGGACTTACAGCGGCAGCAATTACTGCCATTACACAGATTGTTCCGGAATTGTATAAGGCAATCGACTATCTCATCAAACATGGGGAAATTGACTTGGCAGGATTAAAAAAATCCGGCAAAAAGGTTATTTATGCAAGTGGAGAGGCTTTCTTAAGAGGCTCTATTGCCTACGGTGTGGAAATGGCTATTCAAGAAGGAATGCTCGGTGAGGCTCTTACGCAAGTTAATCCTTCCGTAGTGGGTGTGGCGGTAACGGTTATTCTTGGAACTATCAAGGATAGCATTATGGTTGCAGCAGGAAAAATGACAACAAAGGAAATGGGCGCGAAGTTTGTTGACACCATAGTGGTTTCTTCCGGCTACCTTGTAGGTATGAAGATTGGTGGAGCAATTGCACAGGCACTTTGCCCTCAATTACCTGGAGTCAGTTATGCAATCGGTAGCTTGCTTGGATGTTCACTTGCTGTGGTATACAACATTGGAAAGAAAAAACTCATTTCGTTCTGCGTTGATACCGGGTTCGCTTGCTTCGGTTTAGTAGAACAGAACTATGAACTGCCTGAAGATGTACTCCAAGAGATGGGCGTTCACTATATTCCTGTTCCAAGAACGGAGGTTCAGAGAACGGATGTGAACAGAACATCGACTGCAGTTCAGATAAATACATTAGATTATGAAACTATCGACATCACTGTTCTCCGTAGAGGTGTAATTGGAGTTAATCGCATAGGATATGTGATGGCATAGATGAACTTTCTTTAATTAAAAAATATAGAAATCGAGGTGAGAGCGTGGCAAAAAAGAATAAAGGTTGGGATTATCTAAACTCCGATGATGTGAATAGTATGTCTGATGGAAGTAAAGATGATTGGGGTTATACCGATTCAGATGGCAGTGGCTCTTTCCACGGTGGTGATGGTAGTTGGGGTTATAAAAATTCAGATGGTAGCGGTGCGTATCATGGTTCAGACGGTAGTTGGGGTTATAAAAATACTGACGGAAGCGGTTCGTTCCATGATGCTGATGGCAGTTGGGGTTAGGGCTTATACTTAAGTAGGAGATATAGACCGATTATCTTTGGGTGTAATCGGTCTTGTTTATATTCATATATCAAATGTGTTAGAAAAACAGTAAAAAGTAGTAAGAAAAAAAGTGTAAAAAGAACACTGATTTATAAACGGTATTATTTAGATGTTAAATAAAAAAAGGATATTTTGTGATGAAATTATCTGGCAATCCTATTATTTTTTGACTGCAATATATTAAATAATACAAGAACTAAAACAATATTTATTTTACAAAAATGATAATTAAGGGTTATATAAAGCAATTTGTAACATAAATAAGGTTGTATACACTTGATTTTGGGAAAAGCAGTTCAAATACATGTGCTAAAAACATTACTTTTTAAAAATAATAAACATTATATAGGCAAGTTGTAATATTTATAATGTTGACAAAAAAGAAAGATGTAGATATACTATAATACGAGGAGGAGATATCTTGGAGAATAATAACATTGAAAAACTTTTAAAGGCTTTATTGGATGAAACAAAATTACTTACTGTTCAGACTAAGGCTGAAGCCATCAGAAAATTTAATGCTGATTTCCTTACATCAGATTTAAGGCATCAAATGTATGAGTCATTTGATGGAGTAAGGACATTACAACAGATTAGTACTGACATAAATTGTAAACTAAATACATTGCAAGTCTTTGCCCAACAACTTGTGGATAAGGATTTGGTAGACTATGAGATGAAGGGAAATGCACGAATTTTGAGTAAATCACTTTCGAAAATTGCAGTGTACTATGCAAATAAAGAATTAGGAGAAGCGCAAAATGGCTAATGACAAATTGGAAAACCTATTTGAAGAGTTTTTACTTATGTATAAGGTTGTTAATAGACGAAATATTATTGAAATTCTTCAAAGAGAGTTAAATACAGAGCAGCTTATAGAAATATATCAAAAATCAGATGGAGAAAAGTCGACTAGAGAAGTTGCCGCTGTTTTAAAAAATAAGTGTTCCCATTCTACAATTGCTCGATTATGGAATAAGTGGGCATTGCTCGGTTTGGTAGCTCCTGCAAAACAAAAAGGACGATATAAGGCGGCGTTCAATTTAGAGGAATACGGAATTTCTGGCGTTGTTGAGGAAGAGGAGAAAAATTAATGGATAATAAAATAAATGAACAAATTCTTGAAGAGTTGATTATGATTCGTAAATTACTTACTATTTTATCTCAAGACAAACTTGCAGATTTCAATGAACAGATAAAAAATCGGTACCTTACAACAGAACAACGAAAGAAAATGTATGATTTATTTGACGGGACAAAGAGTTTAAAAGAAATCGGTGAAGAAGTGAATACATCATCAGAAGCAGTTAGGCTGTTTGCAGTCTCTTTGGAAAAAGCAGGATTGATTGAGTATGTTTCTAACACTAAGGCGAAATGTCCGAAAAGATTATTTTGATAGGTAGGTATATTTATGAGTGAAAGTGGTGAACTCTATACAACTGTTAACTATATAAAAAACAAAGTAGATGCTCTTGAAAAAATTGAAATGCTAAATCTTCGTTCAAATAAAGAATTACGTAATGAATATGTATCTTTATTAAGTGCAGACAGTTTGCTCTTTGAAGTATACAAAGCAATAGATGGTGTGAGAGCGCAAAAGGAAATTGCTCCAGTTGTTAATACATCGGAAATGACAGTATCTAATAAAATAAAAATACTTTTTGAACATGGGTTAATAGAGATTAAGGATGTTGGGACTAATGGGAAAAAAATATATAAACATTCTGTTGCTGAACAGGCATTTAAATTAACAAGGATATGTAAAAATGCGTAAAGATATGGATAAGACTGTAATAAGGATAATTCAGGATTATTGTTTCAATAGTGATGCAAGTGTTTTAAGTAATGAGTTCGTTTTAACGGTATCTCCTTTAATTGTTAAATTTATAGAACAAGGAGAACTTGGACTTGGAGCATTAAGAAAGATACTCCAAAAGAGAAAAGATTTTTTTATTGCAAATGATTTGGATATAACTGCTTTTTGTAAAGGCTTACATAAAAAATTAAACTACGAAATTTCATTTTATACGGATATTTCTTTTTATGATTCAATAATCTCCTTTAAACGTAAAGTGGAAAACGGAAATTATCGAGGCTTTCCCAAGAACTCTACGTCAGAAGATACATTGCGTAGTACACTTTCAATATACATTCAGCAGGAAACGTTTTGTGAGCCGCGTTCGGGGGCTGGAAATAGTGATATTACTGTACCATCTGAAAAAGTAATCATTGAAACAAAGCTTTGGAAAGGAAAAGAATATTATAATTCAGGTTTTCCAGAGCTTAATGATTATTTAGAAAAGGCTAATTATGATGAAGGATATTACATTGTATTTGATTATAATAAGAATCCTAATCAAGTAATTCAAGCTCATGGAGAATTTTTTGATAAGATATATGAGGGGAAATTGATACATGTGGTTTTTATTAGAATGAATTTGATAACGCCATCTCAGCTATATAAAGCTGATAAAAAGAACTCTGCGCTGATATGACATAGGAATATGTATTAAAACTTGGTAGTATGGAGTGAATAAACAGAACACATTAGATAAATAATGCTGTATCAGTAGTAAATATGGAATAACAAAAGAAAGAATGAAGGACATTGAATTGTCAGCAGATATATTTGCAAACAATACAATGTCTTTTTTGTTTTGTTTGACATCGTATAAATTAATGTTGAGGAGTAAATTATTCAAAAATTTGCCTATTCAGAAAAAGTTTAGAAATTAATGAGAAAAGAAGAGAAAACAGCTTATTTTCAGGATACTAGAAAGAAAAATTGGTCGCAAAAAGTTTCCAATAGTGTCCTGTTCTATAACCGGAATTTGAATTGCTGTTATAATAAATAATTTTATAACGGAGGTTCGGTTACATGGAAAACAACATTGTAAATGTATATGGTTACATAATAAAAATGTGGAAATTTTGGTATAAGTGTGTAAAGAAATTTTTGTTGAAAAATCTGATTGGGGTATCAATATTTTTAATTTGAAATTTATAAAAGTGTGATTTCTTAGGGAAAATGGTGCTTTTAAGGAAAAATATTGAAAAGATCAAAAATGTGGGTTTAATAATTTCAATAAAAATGTGAATGAGTGGTTTGCAAAATTATATAAATGTGAAATGACTATCAATAACAACATGAAAACAAAAATGGTGTATTCATATTATATGTGCCGGAAGAAATAAAAAAACTTCTTTGATTAAGATTTTTACAATGAGAAAATTCAGTAACGTATAAACCTCATATCTCAGATAGTATGCGTAGTGGATTATATGACATTATGCAAGTGTATGAGCGCCCCAACATGCCAATACCCATGAGGGTATTATGGCAACGTATCGTAGGGAACTATTCAGAGATACCAGTTGTGGAGTTGGCAGTTAAAAGTTCCTTGCAGGATGTTTACGAAACGCTAATAGAGTACGGAGAAGATATGATTCAGCGAGATGTTACAAGGCTTGGCAATGGCTATGTATTATTGACTAAAGCCGAAGTTGAACAGATCGTTACAGAAATTGGTTACTCTTTGCAGGAAGTGCGTACAGAATTTGCACTTCGTGGTTTGTGGGTAACCGACAAAAATACTGGTGGTTATCAGAAAACTAAAAAAATAGACAAAAAGAATTGTCGATTTTACGCTCTCAAAACAGAGTTACCGAGTGAAAAAGGTGCAGAGTGTAAAGCCGTCGATAGTGTTTCTTATGAAGAAACCGTTCCTCATACGCAAGAAAGTGCTGAAATTGAAGAGTTAAAATCTGAACTTGCAAAAATGAAGAAAGAAAGGGACGAAATGACACAAATTGTGTGTGACAGAGTACCCGATTTAACACAGCAGGAAATAATGACAAAGTTACTCTAAAATTAAAATACCAAAATAAACAGAAACCCGAACAAGAACCCAGTGATATTACGATAGAGTCGGAGGTTCGCTATGAACAGAGAAAATAGCGTGCCACTATGGCACAAGTATAGCTTAACGATTACAGAAGCCAGTGATTACTTCAACATTGGCGAAGCGAAAATGTGGCTGATAGAGTTGCAGGATGGTGGGCGCAGTTATTCATCCATGCACAGTATTCGTGGCGTGATAAGACCTGCCTTTGCAATGGCGGTGGAGGATGATTTGCTTCGAAAAAATCCCTTTGACTTTGAACTTGCAAAGGTGTTAATAGATGATTCTGTCAAGCGTGACGCTTTAACACCAAAGCAGGAGCGTGATTTCTTGAAATTTGTTAAGGAAGATGAATATTTTTGTCAGTTTTATGATGGAATATTTATTCTATTAAAAACAGGCTTGCGTATCTCTGAATTATGTGGATTGACAATCCGTGACATAGATTTGCAGGAGCGGACAATTGACATCCACAAGCAGTTGCAATATACAGGTGGGAAGCAAGCGTACATAGAGCAGACCAAGACAACAGCAGGAACAAGGGTATTGCCAATGAGCGACGAGGTGTATGAGGCATTTAAGCGTGTTGTTTCAAGCAGAAAAAAACCAAAAATAGAAATGATGATAGATGGGGTCAGTGGTTTCCTATTCTTGGATGGCAGAGGGAAACCAATGTTAGCATACCAATGGGAAAAGAAGTTCCAAAGGTCTGTTGAGAAATACAATAAAATCTATAAAGTGGAACTGCCAAAGATTACACCCCATATATGCAGGCATACCTATTGTACCAACATGGCAAAGTCGGGAATATCAGTAAAGACTTTACAATATCTTATGGGACACGCAGACATAGCGATTACCATGAACGTATACACGCATCTCAAATTGGAAGATGCGAAGGATGAACTGGAGCAGATGAAAGTAAGGGAGCAGTTAAAAAAGGAGATGACCTTGGCGGACATGGAGTATGCCAAAAAGGAAATAAAACGAGTGAGTAGTATATAGGAATAGTCTAAAGTAAGAAGAGTACGAAGGAGTAAATTTACTTCTGTTTGTACTCTTTTTACCTACCAGGAAAGAGTAAAATATGCTAAGATATACCAAGATAAGGTTCTATGAGAAAATGGCTAGAACCCTAGTAAATATAAGGGAAATCGAGGTTATACTAATATATGCAAAGAAAAATTAAAGTCCTCATGGTTTGCCACGGCACTATTTTCCGAAAACTCTTAAAACCTTGAATTTATCGTATGTTTTGGACTCTAAGGGAACATTTTACTAAGAATTTACTAAAAGTAAGAAATCCCTAGCACGAATTTAGAAATGAATATGAAACTTAGGACTTTATTAGTTGTGAAAAACAATTGGTAAAGTCCTTTTTATTTTCAAAGAAGGAGGTTCAAAACATGAACAGTACAGCGTTAGGTGCAGAGAACATTATTTTTATCGGCGATGCACATGAGAAATTCTACTACGAGAAATTAAAAGAGGTAAGGTATCAGGATGTGTACCACAAGGCACTTTGCTATTGCATTGGTATTAACAATGATACCAGAAGAAATGCGGATCGCATTTATGATTTTAAGACAGGCTGTGTAAAAACAGAATGTTTGCATGAAGGCTGGCAGATCAGTGGAAGCGTAAAAGTAGTCAGAATGGCATTCAACTTATATTGCAATGCCACACCAAGCGTGGATGATTACAAGGACGCAGAGGAGCAGATCAATGAGTGTAGGCAGTACACGGTGGAAGAATTATTCTGCTGTGCCTATGCACCATATTTTTGGCAGGCAATACAAATCCGGTATCCGGAATATGCAACCTATAACCGGAAAATGTATGCCCTGTTTGGAGGAGCAGATTGATGTTAAAGGTTCGATTGATGGGAACAAAGAATGATATTAAATGGTTTGGGAAGATTTTGCAGAGAAATCCCAAGATTGAAGTAACAGAGTTTTCAGATTTATACCCGAATAAAGGGACAAAGAAGTTTTACAGAGCGTATGTAGAAGTGAAAAAGACTAATGTAGCAGAAAGTTAGCAAAGAGTAAAGGAGAATGTATCATGTGTAAAATAATAGCAATCGCAAATCAGAAAGGTGGAGTTGGAAAGACCACCACAACAAGTAATTTAGGAATAGGACTGGCAAAGCAGGGCAAGAGAGTTCTGCTGATAGATGCGGACGCACAGGGCAGTTTGACTGCAAGTTTGGGATTTACAGAGCCGGACAAGCTGGAGGAAACTCTTGCGACTGTGATGGCAAATATCATCAATGATGTGGAAATGGAAGATGATTACGGGATTTTAAGGCATGAGGAAGGAATTGACCTTATGCCCGGCAATATCGAATTATCCGGTCTGGAGGTATCCTTGGTAAATGTCATGAGCAGGGAGCTTGTGATGCGTTCCTACATAGAGCAGGTGAAAGAGCGATATGATTATATCCTGATTGACTGTATGCCTTCACTTGGTATGATAACCATAAATGCATTTGCCTGTGCGGACAGTATCTTAATTCCGGTACAGGCGGCATATCTGCCAGTGAAAGGTCTGGAACAGCTTATCAAGACGATTGGCAAGGTAAAACGGCAGATAAATCCGAAGCTGTCCATTGAGGGTATTTTGCTGACCATGGTTGACAGCAGGACAAATTATGCAAAGGACATCAGTGCATTACTGATTGAGAATTATGGCAGCAAAGTAAGGATATTTGAAAATAGTATTCCGATTTCCGTAAGAGCTGCGGAGATTTCGGCAGAGGGTGTCAGCATTTATCAGCATGATCCGAAAGGAAAAGTGGCAAGTGCCTATCAGTCTTTGACGGAGGAGGTGCTTGGCAATGAATAAGGCAGGAAGTGCGGCAAAGGTAAAGTTAAACAGTTTTGATGATTTATTCGGTGCTTCTGATATGACAGCGGGCACCGATCAGGTACAGGAGATACCTCTTTCAGAGCTTTATGAGTTCAAAGGACACCCTTTTACGGTGCTGGATGATGAAAAGATGCAGGAAACAGTGGAGAGCATCAGAAACTATGGTGTACTTATGCCCGGTATTGCAAGACCAAGGGCAGAGGGCGGTTATGAGATAATCGCCGGACACCGCAGAAAACATGGCTGTGAGCTTGCAGGTCTTTCCACTATGCCTATGTTTATCAGAGATTACAATGATGATGAAGCTACAGTGATTATGGTGGATACCAATATCCAGAGGGAAGATATTCTCCCAAGTGAAAAGGCAAGAGCCTATTCCATGAAGTATGAAGCCATGAAGCATCAGGGAAAAAAGGGAAAAGGAAGCAGCCTTGATGAAGTGGGAGAAGCAGCTGGAGAGAGTGGTAAGACGGTTCAGCGTTATATATGGCTTGCCCGTCTGTCAGATGAATTGCTGGATATGGTTGATAAGAAAAAAATCGGTCTGGTACAGGGTGTTGACATATCTTTTCTGACAGAGCAGGGACAGGAATGGGTGCAGGGCATTCTTGAAGAAACGGGAGCATCTATATCGACTACCCAATCATCAAAGTTAAAGGAATATGGGAAAAACGGTGAGCTGACTCTGCCAATGGTAAGACTGATCTTGACAGGGGAAAAGCCAAAGGAAAGAAAAGTTACAATCAAGGCTGATAAAATCAGCAGATATTTTACGGAGGATTATTCCAGTGAGGATATAGAAAACATTATCTATCAGCTATTGGAAGAATGGCAGAATAAGCAGTAAAGGAGGCACGGTAAAGTGGGCGATACAATAAACTTTGATTATTACTACGGAATTGAAGCAGAGCAGTTCTCTTTTTATCGTGTTCCCCGACTTTTGATTAAAGACGAGAGATTTAAGGGGCTTAGCAGTGATGCTAAGCTCCTCTATGGGCTGATGCTTGACAGAATGTCATTATCCATGAAAAACGGCTGGCTGGATGATGAAAACAGGGCGTACATTATTTATACGGTGGATGCCATTATGGAAGATTTGGGATGTGCAAAGGCAACCAGCGTTAAGATTATGAAAGAGCTTGATACCGATAACGGAATCGGTCTGATTGAAAAGAAACGCCGTGGACTTGGAAAGCCGGACATAATTTATGTGAAGAATTTTTCTACAATTACTGATGCAAAGACAGAGGAAAAGACTGATAATGCTGATAAATCCACAGAAGTTCAAAAACTGAACCTCAAGAAGTCTAATATGCATACTTCTAGAAGTTCAGAAATTGAACTTCAAGAGGTTCAGGATTTAGAACACCGGAAGTTCACAATGCAGACTTCAAGAGGTTCAGAAAGTGAACTTGCAGAAGTTCATAAAGCAGACCCTATATATACTAACTATAATCAAACTAACCAGAGTTATATTGATATGAGTTATACCAATTTTATCAATCAATCTGGTAATGAGAGTAAGTTGGAAAAAAGGATTGATTTGATGGAAGATGTCAATGCTTACATAGAGCTGATTAAGGATAACATCGAATATGAGCATCACATGAAGTACGATGACTGGCAGAACAAGGCTTTGTATGAGGAGCTTTTTGAGGTTATCTGTGAGGTTGTATGCGTAAAGCGTACAACAATCCGGATCGCAGGAGAGGATTATCCTTATGAGCTTGTAAAATCTAAATTCCTGAAGCTGAACAGTGGACATCTGGAGTATGTGATTGGCTGTATGCATGATACAAATACGAAAATAACCAATATCAAGGCATATATGGTTACTGCTCTTTATAATGCACCCTCAACAATAAACCATTATTATCAGCAGGAAGTGCAGCACGATATGTATGGAGGTGGCTGGCATGAAAAAGGCATTGTTTAAAATAATTATTCCGGTATGCGTTCTTGTTCTGTGGTTGATTACCTGTTATCCAGTTTGCAATAAAGCAGATGGGTTTGATTATTTCCTTTATTGGATTTTGGTAGGATGTCCCTATGGTATCAGAAAAATGTGTATGTTTCTTGTGCCGAAGAATTTTGGAATTGCAGGAAGTATGGGAATATTGGCATTGAATTGTATCGTTGGAGGTCTGATTGGTGGTATTATTGTTCTTGTGAGGATTATCGTTATATTTACGGAGATAATAAAAGTATTAGCAGGACACTTCTGGACACAATGTCCAAAGGTGTAAAAGAAAAAAGGGCAACAAAAAAGGCATTGTCAATCAATCATAAACAATACCTCTACTTGTCATCTGGAACATATTCCATAATATCTTCAATCCGGCAGTCAAGTATCTGACATAGCCTGTTCAGAATAATGGTCTTTACCACCATATTTTGCCGGAGCCGCTGAAGCTGTGCTTTGTCAATGCCGTAGTCTTTAATGAGCTGGTACTGACTGATGTTCTTAGCCTTAAGCGTTTGCCAAAGGGGATCGTATTTAATCATACAGGCAACTCCTTTCCTACCTTGTATTTTAATGGCAGGGAACGTATAATAATATGGTGCGCGTATGCACCATAAAATATGCAAATGGTAAAAACGATAATGATTATTTCAGAAGAATGAGGATATAGATGTAGGTAGTGTGGTTTTGAAACAGGAGGATGGTTAATCGTGAAAGAAAAATACATTACAGACGATGAAAGGGAGAAATGCAGAAAAGTTGCAGATGCTTTTGCAGAGCTGTATGAGATTGAAAATATACTTGTTGTGGATGCTGGAAGATATGGTTTTGTCAAGTTACAGTATTATAGACCACCGCAAGGTTTTGAAGATGCAATTACCTTTACGGATAGCCGGAGCATGTTTGAAAACTTGTGGGAGGAATGGTTTGACACGCAGCTTTTTCTTCTGGCAAAAGGAACACCGATGGCAGGAATGGGATATATTGAGATATTCCAGTGTCTGCCAAAGGAGAAACAAGAGGAACTTATGAATAGAAAAGCCGGATTTGCAAAAACGGCAGGAATAGAATAATCAGGTAACAGCGTTAGGGCAGTTATGAGTGAAATACTTGTAGCTGCTTTTTTGTGCTTTTGGACACGATGTCCAGAAGCGGGAAGGAGAGATATATAGATGGAATCAATGAGAGATATTAACAGGGTAATGGAGCGTGAGATAGCGAAGGGGAGCTGCCCTTTGAAGCTGGATCATATTGAATTTGGAGATTATTCGTATCAGGAGATAACATCAAAGGAAAAATTGCTGGAGGTGCTATCCTATTTGCTGAGAATAGGTGATTTCAGCCAGTATGCCGGAAAAACTATTTTGAATAATGTGTATATGGATTTGCGTGGGAAAAAGCCGGTATTCAAGCGAACACGGACGGCAATGGAGAGAAATAATATATTTACAACAATCAAAAGGCATGCAAAGAAGCTAAAGCCGCAGTATAATGGAGATGTATATTTGGAAACGGTCAGATGTTATTTCGATATACCGCAAGAGAATCTGGAAAAGTGCCGATATACATATCAAGGGAACGAAACATACGCCTTTCCAATGTCAGACAAGTACATAATGGCATTGTATATGCATTGCCTGGTGGCGAGAAAAGAAGCTGCCATACAGGGGATGCAGATTGAAGGACTCACAGAAAAAGAGTATGGTATGGTCAGGCTGGAGAATGTGGGGGATGTTTTGTTTCAGGCGTTATTGTTTGATAATGTAAAAGTTGATGGTAACAAAATATATACAGAACTGTATGCAATTTATCATTATATTAAATGATGTGCAGTGTGTGATGTTTCAGGAATACAAATTTTGAAGAGGAAGGTGGATATGGAATTTTACCAGGATAGAATATCAAAACTGCTAAAAGAATTAAGAGAATCACTTGCTTGTAATTTTGATAACGAACAAATTGAAAGACTGAATGTTTCGCTACAGCAATTTGGTTCAGCTTTAAAAAATGTAACAGAAAACATATCTCTTCAATTTCTTAATGAAGATATGAAGAATTTCATTGCTGAAACTAAAGAAAGTGAGAAGTTATCACAAACGGAATTTGAAGAAAAATATTCATACGAAATGGAAGTATGTAAGAAACTGGGACGCGCTGGTTGGGTTGTTTCAGAACATTCCAATCCCAGAGAAATTAAGGAATGGTATGATTTTTTATCTAGTCAAGAAGATAACAAAATTATTTCTTATTTTGAGGGAGATAATGGATGTATTTTAGAAAATATTTTTCATAGTCTGGAACATAAATATTGTGAAGAGCCAAATCAAAGATACTTTTTTAAAGCAAAATATTACTTTGAACATGATGATTACATGACATCAGCAATGTATTTAGTGGCAGTAATAGAAGCAAGAACAAATGAGTTAATGAATTACCCCAAAGGGACTCGGTATAAACAAAAGTATTCAATGGAAGGATTTGAAGATCATTTACAGACAGAGTTTGGTAGGACAGATTCTTTTTTTACTAAGAGATTTTTATTCTTGGATATGTATCCTTCTATTATTGAATTTTTGAATAGACTGTTTGTAGATGGTGAATATTCGTTTGAAAATGGAGTAGAACCACCCTATATTAATCGAAATTGGCTTTTGCATGGAAAGAGTTGTAGAGTGATTGAACGCTATGAGTGTATACAGTTGTTTAATGCATTAAGTGTTATAGAGTTTGTTTTTTCAATTAGCAATAGGTTAAATGAAATAGATGAATAAATATATCGTGTTAAGGTAGTTTTGCAAAAGGAGAAAAGGATATGGCATATTTAGACTATAAAATAGAAAATTCTGAACCGATAGGGAGCGGAGGAAATGCAAATGTTTATTTGGCAAAGAATGTAAAAACAGGGAGTATGGTAGCACTTAAGGAATTAAAGACTGGAGGAAGATTTTTTGAAGAAAAAAAAGACAGGTTTTGTATAGAAACACGATTAGTACAAAAAATACAGGATTCAGTTAAAGGAATAATTCCAATTTTTGATGCTGGACTGCCAGATGAAAATAATAAAAAAAGTATTGGTATGCAATGCCAATTGCAGAGCCGATTGCAAAAAAGTTTTCAGGACAGGAATCAGTAGAACAAATTGCAAATTGTGTAATTGAACTGGCAAATGTAATGAATGTGTTGCATAAACAAGGAATAGTTCATAGGGATATTAAGCCGAGTAATATATATTTTTATAAGGGTGGATATTGCTTTGGGGATTTCGGGCTGGTTGATTATCCAGAAAAAGAAAATTTGACTAAGATAAAAGAGTCAGTAGGGGCAAAGACAACAATTGCACCAGAAATGAAAAGAAATGCAAAAGATTCAGATGGCAAAAAAGCAGATGTATATTCTTTAGCAAAAACTTTATGGATGCTTTTGACACGTAATGAAACAGGATTTGATGGAACATATGATGCAGAGAGCAAACTAATGGGATTGTCAGGAATTTTAAAAGGGGAGCATATTGTTGAATTAGAAGAATTGTTATATGATTCTACACGTGAGGAACCTGAACTTCGTCCAACAATGGAACAGTTTGCAAAACGACTTAAAGAATGGTTAGAAATAAGAGCGGATTTTGAAAAAAGTAATTTAAGCCAGTGGAAATTTATCCAAAATACTTTGTTTGGAAAAATTGTACCAGATTCAGCCAAGTGGAGTAATGTTGATGATATTATCACAGTATTAAATTTTCTTGGAAGGATGCCGAATATTAATCACATGTTTGTTCCGAGTGGTGGCGGTGAAGATTTTGAATCTGCAGAAAAAACAGGAGAAGATGGGTGCATTTGTATAAAATCTTTGGGTAATGTAATTGTTAAGCCTAAATGTCTATATGCTGAGAATATTGAGAAAGATTATATATGGAGTTATTTTCGCTTAGAATTAGATGAACTGAAGCCTATTTTTGAAATTGATGATGGTCAAATATACGAAAATTTGACGGAGGATGTATCGGGGCATTATATTTCATGGAAGTGTGGAAACTATGGTTATTATGAGGATGGTACACCTTTACCCAAAGACTACAGAATTGTATATAGGTATTTAAAGGGGAGTTTTGTTATCTTTGCAAAAACATCTATATATAATGATATCAGCGGTACATATGATGCTCGACATAGTAAAATGACAGCAGAGGAGTTTAAAAAGTATATTTTAAATCTAAGGCAATGTAGATTAACATTTCCATATGAAATATTTATGAGATTGGCAAATAAGAATCCATTTGCATCAATAGAAAATCCTATTGAAAAGGAGGCAGAGAGGAAAAGGCAAAGAGAGAAGTATAAAAAATGTAAGGCATTTGTAATTGAAAATATAAAACAATGGGATTTTTCTGAAAATATAGTGGATGTAATAAGAAGCCACGATGAGAAAATTGGTTATTGCATAAAGTATGGATTAGAAAACAGCTATTTTGAAAAGAACTATCTCTGTGAGAATGGGGAATTTCAATGTGAAACAGAGGATGTTAAGAGATATTTAGTTTATGATAAAAATACTGCTATAAAATTAGTTAATGAATTGCAAAATTTCGTTAAGAAACAATGTGAAAAAGCAGGAGTTGAATTTGATATTGGATATGAACAAATATTTGATCTTGAGATACAGCGATTAGCTAAACCAAGTCATTTGTTTACATATGAGGAATTGGAGATACAATTGAGAAACGGAGATGATTCAAAGAATAACAGACTAGTCATTGATGCAGACGGATATGTGAAGCTTATAGAAGAATGTGACTATCCACATTTGTACCCTGTAAGATTTGAAGAATATTGTGCATATAATAATTATGTTGGGAAATATGCAGATTTAACGGACTTGAATGATGAATACACTATGTGTTTGCAAGGATGGTTATTATATTTGAAATCAGGTAGAACAACTTATATGGATTATGTACATAAAAATGATGATATTGAAAAGTTGCTAGAAGAAATAGAAAAATTTTACTAATTATTACAACGGCATTAGGACAGTTACAGGTATTACTTCTGGAGATGAAGGTATAAAAAATACGAGGAGATTTGATTTATGAACTATGTGCTTTTAGATACTAATATAATTATTGATATGGTTGTTGACCGGAGAAATCAAATTAATAACAAATTGTTGAATAAATTTCTGAAATTGTTAGATTTTGATGAAATAAAGCTTGTTGTACCAGAAATTATTAAAACAGAAACATATAGACATTTAAATGAAGAAATAAATAATGTCGGGAAGCAAATTGAAAAAGTATTAGATAATATAGGAAATCTTTATGGTGTGTCAACACTTGAGATGGAGGGCTTGGATTTATCGGTTTATAAAAAGAAGGCTCGTAAAGAACTTAATGATGCATTAACACTTTTCGATTCAAAACGAGAGGCTTATAAAGCAGATATTTTTAAGTCCATTGATTTGATATTTAGTCACAAAAATTGTATTCAAATTGAGGATATTTCGTTGATGGATATGGTGTTAAAGAGAAAAATTTATAAGAGAGCACCATTTCATAAAGTTGAGAAAGAATCAAATGGAGATGGTGTGATTACAGAATCTTTAATAAATATTAATCAATTTGTAGCTGTAAACGAGAAAGACATAATTTATTTTGTTACTGGAAATTATAAAGATTTTTCTAATCCAAATAAAAAGAGTGAATTACATCCAGATATACTTGAAGATTTACAAAAAAAGAATTTAAAGGATATTGTTAAGTATATCAGTTCTTTTGAAAAACTTATTGGTTCAGAACTCAGAGATAATGTTAAAAATGCTGAATTGCTCGAAGAGATGGAAGAAGATATGAAAGAAAGGGAGCGTGAAATAGCTGAACAATATGAAAGTGATATAGAAGATACCATAAGAGAAAGTGTAGGGCTCTCTTCCTTAAGCTCTTTTGAAAGCAATGTTGAGGAAGTGTTACAACTATCGGATTTTAGTAGTGCGCTAAATAATTTAAGTGAAGGTTTTTCAAGTATTAAAGATAGTATTGAAGAATTGAAATGGTTTTATGAAGATGGATTTATAGATTTATTGTCGAATGTCCCTACTAATTCTTTAAAGAATTTATTGATGAAATTGTCTGAGATATGTCCAGATATCGAAGAAGACACATTGGAGGGGATATTTACATTACAGGAATGGTCGAAGGAAAAATATACTGAATTACTTGAATACAAAATAGAGGGTCATTTTGAATGTATAGAATATGGAAAAAAGTATAATGTCTATTCTTTAGAGCAAGAAGAATACACATTGGAATTTGATGAGATGTATTTGTTGCCAAGTACAGGAGAGAAAGATGAAATTGATATTAGATTGCGAGGCGAATATGAAGAGGAGGTGTGGTATGCACAGGTTGACATTTCATATGGCGAAGTTAAATTAGATGATGATGGTGGCATTGCGGATGCATTTGAAGAAGGCGTATATTTAGAAGACTATGGAATTGTTGATAAACTAAGAGAACTCTTGAATGAATGGGAAAGCTTTATAGCACAAGAAGAAAGCATAAGGGAGAGTGTTGAGGATATTTTTGATGAAGTTCAGAGTGAAGACGAAGAAGATGTAGAACTTTAGCTTAATGAAATGTTACATGAACAAGTTGGGATAAAATTTTGAAAATATAACAGCGTCAGGGCAGTTATAAGTCGAGAGATTTGTAGCTGCCTTTTTTTATTGCTTTTGGACACGATGTCCAGAAGCGGAAAGGAGAGTTATGAGGTATTTATTACATCGGCTGTATGTTCCACCTTAGCGGAGCATACGCACATGGAAATGCAGATCGGAGGTACTTATGCAAGAGGAAGTAACGCAGAAAACAATCGCTCTTGTAATTAAGACCGCTAAATTGGATGCCAACGTCTTGAAGGCTGCAATGCGGATGTATCTGAACCACCGCAGGCAGAAAGCACAGAAAACGCATGGTAAAACTTCTGTGAAAAAGCTGGTTGGCGAAGGCGTGGGAGTTTCGTCTATCGAAGTGACGGACGGCAATATCAAATCCTTTGAGCGGGTAGCTCGTAAATATAATGTTGATTTCGCCGTCAAGAAAGACAAGACAACGGACCCGCCGAAATATGTGGTATTTTTCAAGGGCAGGGATGCCGATGCAGTAGCACAGGCATTCAAGGAATTTGTTTATGGTAATGAGAAACGAAAGGGCAGGACTTCCGTAAGGGAGAAACTGAAACGCTTTAGGGATGCAGTATCACAGAATAAGAACAGAGAACGGAGCCGGGAAAAGAATAAGGACGGGGGGCAGAGCCTTTGAGTAACATCATTAAAGGCATAACCAAAGACCTGAAGGAAATCCCGAAAAATCTGAAAGAAAAAGCAGGAGGTATGGATACCAAGAAGCTAGTGCTTTTGAATCTGCCCTATATCTTTGTTGGGTATTTCTGTGACAAGGTTGCATGGTTGTGGAGAGTATCGGAGGGGACAAATGCTTCCGATAAGATGATGGCAGTCATGAACCGCTTTGATAAGCTGTTTGCCAATTCCTTGCCCAGCTTCCACCCAAGGGATTTACTGATTGGTGTGGCAGGCGGCATAGCACTCCGACTTGTGGTGTATTACAAAGCCAAGAATGCTAAGAAGTCCCGACAGGGTGTAGAATACGGTTCCGCAAGGTGGGGAAATGCCAAGGACATAGAGCCATATATGGATTCTGTGTTTGAAAATAATGTCCTTCTGACACAGACGGAACGGCTGATGATGTCCGGCAGACCGAAAGAGCCGAAGTATGCAAGAAATAAAAATATTCTTGTCATCGGTGGTTCCGGTTCCGGTAAGACTCGCTTTTTTGTGAAGCCGAACCTGATGCAGATGCACTCGTCTTATGTTGTCACTGATCCGAATGGTAATTTACAATAAGGATAAAGGGAGCGCGCACCCTCAAGAAAGGAGGTTACACCCCATGAAGAAACAGCCGGACAAGGGAAAAATCACAGCCCTGTACGAGCGTCTTTCCCATGACGATGAGCGAGCCGGGGAAAGCGTGTCGATAGAAAACCAAAAGCGCATTTTGGAGGACTACGCCCAAAAGAACGGCTTTACGAATATCCGGCACTTCACCGATGACGGAGTGCGGGGAACGACTTTCAAGCGTCCGGGGCTGGACGCTATGCTGGAAGAAATCCGGGCGGGAAATGTGGCTACGGTCATTATCAAAGACCAAAGCAGGATTGGCCGTGATGTTGTCGAAGTGGGGCTTTTGAAGCGCACCTTTGACGAGTACCATGTACGCTTTATTGCGGCAAATGACAACCTTGATACCGCCAACGGCTTTGATATAATGTCCATTTTCCGAGATGTGATAAACGAGTGGTATGTTGCCGACACCAGCCGGAAAATCAAGACCGTTTTCAAGTCGAGAATGGAAAAGGGCTTGCGCTGCTCCGGCAGCGTCAGCTATGGCTACCTTGCGTCCAAGGAGAACAAGGGCGAATGGGTAATCGACGAGGAAGCCGCCGCCGTTGTGCGCCGTATCTTCCACAGCGTTGTTGCCGGGGAGAGTATCGCCAGCATAGCAAGGGCACTCCGCGCCGAGAAAATCCCTATCCCGTCCGAGCATTGGAAGCGGATAGGCGCACCCGTCCGGTCGGCGAAGTACACAGACCCCTACGCATGGTCAACAACAACTATCAGCTATATCCTCAAACGCCCGGAGTACACAGGGCGCAAGGTTTTAGGGAAAACCGTCTGCGAGAACTACAAGACCAAAAGCACCCGCAAGACCGCGCCGGAGGAACAGTATATTTTTGACGGGGAAATCCCCGCCATTGTGGACGAGGAAACATGGAACACCGTCCAGCGGCTTATGGGAACAAAACGCCGCGCCCCCAAGCGGCAGAACACCCCAAACCGCTTGACCGGGCTTCTCTACTGCGCCGACTGCGGCGCGAAGCTGACCCACCGCAGCAGCCTTGTGCAAGGCAAGTATCTGGACGACGCTTTTGTGTGTTCCAGCTACCGCCAGCTTACCCGCGACTGCACCATGCACTATATCCCCACCGCGAAAATGGAAGCCGCCATTCTTGCCGCAATCCAGCGCGTGAGCTGGTATGTACGGCACAATGAAGCGGAGTTTATCGAGCGTGTGCGGAAAGCCACCGACCAGCACCAAGAAAATGCCGTCAAGGAGTACCGGCAGAAAGTGAGCAAGGCGCAGCGGCGGTATAAGGAGCTGGACGGGCTTGTAAAAAAGCTGTACGAGGGAAACGCCACAGGCAAGATACCCGATAAGCACTTTACCCGTCTGCTTGCCGAATATGACGAGGAACAGACCGGGCTGGAAGCCGCTATCGCACAATGGCAGGAAGCAATCGAGAGCTGGAACGCCGACAGGCTGAAAACAGATAAGTTTATCGAGCTTGTGAGCCGCTACACCGACTTTTCCGAATTGACAACGCCCATGCTCAACGAGTTTATCGAGAAAGTGGTTGTCCATGAGGGCGAGGGGCGCGGGAACAGCCGCCGCCAGCGGATAGATATTTACCTCAACTTCATCGGCGCGTTTGAAGTCCCCGCCCATATCGTTACCCCAATGGAAGCCGAGGAACAACGCCGCCAGCAGGAGGAACAGGCGGCAAAGGAAGCCCGTTCACAGGAGCTTGCCAAAGCGCGGGAGGAAAAGCGCAAGGCAGAGAAGCGGGAGTTTACCGCGAGGAAGAAAGCGGGCTTGCTGACCCCGGAGGAACAGGCGGCAGACGAAGCGCGGTTAGCCCATAACCGGGCATGGCAAAAGGAATGGCGGAAGAAACGGAAAGCCGCCGAGCCGCCCAAGCCCCCGAAGCCGAAATCCTTAAAGGAGCTTGCCGCGCTGCAAAAGGCCGGAGCCGACCTCACGCCGGAGGAAGCAGAACGCCTTGCCGCTTACCGCGAGAGGAAAAACCGCCAGCACAAGGCATGGTATGAACGGCAGAAAGCAGCGCAGCCGCCCAAGCCCCGGACGCTCAAAGAGCTTGCCGCCGCGCAAGTCGCGGGACAGCCCCTCACGCCAGAGGAAACAGAACGCCTTGAAGCCAGCCGGAGCCGGAAGAAGAACGCCTACCAAGAACTGAAAGCCCAAGCGGAAACCGACCCCGCCGCAGCCGCCGAGCTTGCAAGGCGGCGGGCTTACCACTCGGAAGCCACCAAGAAATCCCGCCAGAAGATGTACGAGGAAGCCGCAGCCGGAAACCCCGCAGCCCAAGCCCGGTATGAGAACTTCCTTGCTGCAAGGCGGGAGAACTACCACAGGAAGAAGCACGACGAGAAAGGAGAACAAATCGCATGAGAAGATTGATTGATAACGGGAACCGCCCCATTACCCCAAAGCCCCATATCGGCCACTACGGGCGGCTGCGGAAAGCCTATCTGGAACAATACCGCCACCGCCTTTATACCGCCC
>OHAO01000047.1_pt1 | contig 65938 bp, 78 predicted proteins | sample 1577151 | NCBI WGS metagenome assembly OHAO01 (sample SAMEA3541585, study PRJEB24748) | human gut metagenome | biome: human gut; feature: human-associated habitat; material: faeces | place: China | collected 2012 | reverse complement strand
AGGTTTTTATGCTTTGGGACTGTATTTTTCGGTTATTGTTAGCTGGAGTTTTGGGTTCCTTTTTTAACGACTTTTGCAACGGGAATGAGTCTGTAAAGTTAAACTAATCTAAACATGAAAGGTAAAATATCAGGAGTATCGCTAGGGCCGGGAGAACCGGAATTGATCACGTTGAAAGCATTAAAAGCTTTACAAGAAGCAGATATTATATATTGTCCGGGAACACAGACAAAATCCCGATCACGAGACATCCTGCAAGCATTACCAATCAATATGGAACGGGTGCGGCTTTTTCACGTACCCATGTCCAAGGACCGCACATTAGCAAACCAAACGTATGATAGCATTTGTACAGAAATAGCCGCCCTTGTCGCCACGGGTAAAAATATCGCAATCACAGCAGAGGGTGATTCCGGATTCTATTCTTCCGTGAATTACATGTTCGACAAACTCGCATCCATGAATCTCCCCATCACCACCATCGCAGGTGTGCCGGCATTTATTGCTGCTGGAGCTATTTCCGGACTCCACATCGTGAAACAAGAAGAAAAACTTGTTGTCCTACCGGGAATTATAACAGCAGAGGAACTAGATTCTCTACTCACTAGCGGCCATGTCGTAGTGATCATGAAGCTATCGCAATGCACAAGTGAAATACATCGTTTCATGCAGACAAACCGCCAACACGAATTCCACTATTACGAGAACGTGGGAACAATAAACGAATTACACTCAACCAATTACGAAGACATCATTCAAAAAGACTATCCTTATTTCTCCCTAATGATTATTCGTCCCGGCAAACAATTGGCATAGATATTGCGTACAAGAAGACGCAAGATGAATGATTATAAACGTTTATACAGATTAATTATATGATTCAACGAATAACACGTGCTTTGTCGTTATGTATTCTTTTGTTTATCCCGTTTCATGGCATCATGGCGGAGAATCTCGTGACTAGAGATTCGTTGAATAATACAACCGACACGTTGAAGAATGGTTTCTTTCACCGTTTTTACCGCTATTTTCAACAATCGAATAAGGTAAAAGAAGAAAAGAAATTCGACTTTTCAGTTATCGGGGGGCCACACTTCTCAAGTGATACAAAACTGGGACTCGGCATTGTTGCATCCGGCTTGTACCGCATTGACCGTGAAGACAAATCCATCTCCCCATCGAATATTTCTCTCTATGGAGACATTACGACCACAGGATTTTACCTTTTAGGTATCCGGGGAAATACCATTTTCCCGAAAGATCGTTTCCGGGCAAACATTAACATGTACTTCTTCTCATTCCCCAGCCAATACTGGGGAATCGGTTACGACAACGCGAAGGACGAGGACCATAATACAGATTATAAGAGACTTGAACAACAAGTGAAAGTGGAATTCCTGTACAGACTCGCCCAAAACTTGTACGCCGGGGCAAATCTCATGTTCCGAAATGTTTCCGTGAAAGACTTTGATGATATTTCATTCCTTAACGGGGAGAAAAAAAATGTTGCCTCATTCGGTCCGGGCCTAGTAATCTCCTACGATTCGAGAGATTTTATCCCGAATCCGTCAAAAGGCTTCTTCGCGCAATTCGAGCAACAATTTTTCCCTGAATTTTTGGGGAATGACCATGATTTCAAACGTACCAGCATAGATTTCAGATATTACCAAAAAATGTGGAAAGGAGCCATCTTGGCCTCCCAGATCCAAGGAATATTCAACTACGGGACTACCCCGTGGAGCATGGTGGCCCTCATGGGAGGTTCATATAGCATGAGGGGATACTACGAAGGACGATACAGGGATAACGACTTGGTTCAATTTCAAGTGGAATACCGCCAAAAAATATATAACCGCCACGGTATCGTGGTATGGGGAGGTGCAGGAAACGTGTTCCCTGACACGGACAAATTTAAATGGGACCAAACCCTACCCACGTACGGGATAGGCTATCGTTGGGAATTTAAAAACAGAGTAAACGTAAGATTAGATTATGGATTCGGTAAAGGCGTCAGCGCATTCTACTTCGGTATTAACGAAGCTTTCTAGAGGGGTTGTGAATTTCGTGAAAAAGCCAAAATTACTATTCTGGCTCTTTATCGCATTAAATTTAGTCCCGAACTTTTGTTTATTGTTCACGGAACCGCTTTCCGGATTAGGTAAACTTATCTTAGTTTTAGTACCGCTAAGTATCTACATGATCGTCTTTTCCCTGTTCAAACGGGCAGGCATCATGCAACTAATACTTATTCCCGTACTTATCCTACACGCCTTTCAACTTGTACTATTCTATCTTTTCGGGGAATCGGTAATCGCCGTCGATATGTTCTTGAACCTACCGACCACGAACGCTTCCGAAGCAGGAGAATTATTGGGAAACATATGGCCCTCCATCATTATCGTATGCGTCCTATACATTCCAGTCATCGCACTGGCATCCATTGCCGTACACCACAAGGTAAGACGCACCGCCGTATTCCGCAAACACATGATCACATGGGGCATTATCCTCTTTATCATCGGCTCCGGGCTCGTTGCTTTTGAAAAACACAGGGACAACTCTTACGAGGTAAAAACAGATATATACCCGGCAAACGTGATGTACAATTTATATTATGCTTGTGTGAAATGGAACCGCAGCATGAACTATCCGATTACCTCCAAAGACTTCACATACGAAGCTTCCAGAGACTCTGTTCACCAACGTCGGGAGATATACGTGCTGGTCATCGGAGAGGCCGGAAGAGCCGAAAATTGGAACCTATGGGGATATCATCGGGAAACCAATCCGTTGTTAAAAACAGAAGATAACCTGGTATTATACAAAGATGCCCTAACCCAATCCAACACCACGCATAAAAGCGTACCCCTTATCTTATCCGCCGCCGATGCATGTCACTACGAGTACTTGTACACGCATAAAAGTATCGTGACGGCATTCAAGGAGGCCGGATTTAAAACCATATTCCTGTCAAACCAAACCCCAAACCGATCATTCACAGACTATTTCGCCGAAGAAGCAGATATTCACATCAACGTGCGCCCACAGGCAGACGGGGGATTGATCACGGTCAACAAGTTTGACGGGGAGATGCTTCCCCTGCTGCAACAATACGTGGATTCATTGCAAGAAAACCTCTTTATCGTATTCCACTCCTATGGCTCGCATTTTAATTATAAAGAACGTTATCCGGAAGAATTCGCCAAGTTCCAGCCGGCAAATGCCACGGAAGTCGAATATAAAAACAAGGATCAACTGATCAATGCTTACGATAACAGTATCTTGTACACGGATTATTTCCTGCATAGCCTCATCGGGATATTAAAAAATTCGGGAGCTGATGCCACCATGATCTACTCCCCCGATCACGGAGAAGATCTATTGGACGACAATCGGAAAAGATTTTTGCACGCCTCGCCAATCCCGACTTACTACCAAATACATATCCCATTCCTGATGTGGTTCTCGGATAACTACATCGAAGCTAGACCGGAGAAATACGAAGTGGCCCGTTACAATAGTAACGCCCCGATTTCATCAAATGCTTCCATCTTCCACACCTTATTGGAGATGGCAGAAATCAACACGCCTTACTTCGATGCCTCTTATTCACTTGTCAATCCCGGATTTGCCAGAAGACCGCGTATGTACCTGGGTGACCACGATCAACCCGTAAACTACTACGAAGTCGGTTTGAAGAAACAGGATAAAGAGATGATTCTCAAGAGAGGGATGGATCATTCGATTTAATGATTTTAGATTTCAACCGCACAAACCCGTTTTTGTTGAAAATTTAACATCCCGTATACTTGTTGAAAAAATAACAAATCCCTATTGCTCAAGCAAGGCTTATTCACTACTTTTGAGGCGTTAATATAACCTAACTCATAAAAAGATACCAAGAAAAGGTATCTGATTATTAAATCAAATTACACACGATGAAAGTAGCAGTAGTAGGAGCAACAGGATTAGTTGGAAGAAAAATGTTGCAAGTTCTGGAAGAAAGAAACTTCCCGGTAACAGAGTTAATACCGGTAGCCAGCGAGCGTTCGGTAGGCAAAGAAATCTCCTTCAAGGGGAAAAACTACAAAGTCATGGGTATGCAGGACGCAATCAACATGAAACCTCAACTTGCTATTTTCTCTGCCGGAGGAGACACTTCACTAGAATGGGCACCTCAATTCGCCTCGGCCGGTATCACCGTGGTAGACAACTCGTCTGCTTGGCGAATGGATCCGACCAAAAAACTGGTAATTCCCGAGATTAACGCAAATGTATTAACCAAAGAAGACAAAATTATCGCTAACCCAAACTGCTCCACCATACAGTTGCTGGTAGCTTTGGCTCCCCTTCATAAGAAATACGGGATCAAACGGGTTGTTGTCTCCACGTATCAATCCGTAACCGGAAGCGGCCTAAAAGGTATTAACCAGCTTGAAGGCGAACGAGAAGGTCGGGACGTGAAAAAAGCATACGCCCACCAGATTGATCGGAATTGCCTGCCCCATTGCGATTCATTCACCGACAACGGGTACACGAAAGAAGAAATGAAACTGGTTAACGAAACGTGTAAAATACTAGGAGACGACACGATAAAAGTGACCGCCACAGCCGTACGGGTTCCCGTCATGGGCGGACATTCCGAGAGTGTAAACATCGAATTTAAACAGGACTACGACCTTAACGAACTTCGGGAACTCTTAGCCCATTCGGAGGGTATTATCGTACAGGACGATCCTGCCCAGAACCTCTACCCGATGGCCATCACCGCAAACGAGAAAGACGAGGTCTTCGTGGGCCGCTTACGTCGTGATTTCTCACAACCCAACAGCCTTAACCTATGGGTTGTTTCCGACAATCTACGCAAGGGTGCCGCCACGAATGCCGTACAAATTGCAGAATACCTGAATACACACAACTTATTATAAAAAGTAGGGAATTATACACGAGTTTATTAATAAAAAGAAGTAATGGTAATCCTACCGAGAATTAGGAGAGAAGGTACCTCTTTTTCGAAGTTGATGCAGAGCCTACTCGTGGCTCATGCAGTCCGGACAGGAGAAGCACTGAATAAGCTCCGGACGAGCAACGAATAAGGGGTATCTTCTCGATTATTTTACGGTTAAATCACGCTTACTTTTCCTTAGATTTACTTCCATGGATTTACTTTTTCGAGTATAAAAACACGTCGGGTGTTACAAACTTCCCCTCACACGAGGGAAGGCCTGTCTTCTGCTAATCCCTTCCCTATCCCTTCCCGCAGGCAGCAACGAAATTCCAACACAACACAAACAGAGCATATACACCCGTCAGTGTTCATGTTATGTAGTTGCCATGTCCATGCTATGTTCATGATATAGCGAAAGGGTAGAGCAACCATAACGCAAAGGTGGACTATTCCCGCACAATAATGAAAGGCGTTTTAGGACACAGATCATCCCATCCGGGCGATCTCTTCAAAAGTAATCTCCCGGAGATGGGGTGGTAAATCATTGTATTCGCTACAAACATAACAGGCATAACCGGAATCAATCGGACAAGCATTCACGCGTAAAGGTAATTTATTCACACCTTCATACAAAGAAATATTCTCCCCGATAAACCTTACGACAAAACTATTTAACGGCCGAGTCAGTCCGGTCCCGATATATTTCAAAAAACTTTCCTTCACCGACCAGTAATTAAAAAATAACTGGTCTTGTTTATCCCCTTCCAACGTTTTCAATATAGCCATCTCTTCTTCGTGGAAAAAACGTCCGGCCACTTCCATTCGAGCTTTTGCCCGCTTTTCAATATCAATCCCGATCTCTCGATCAGACACGGAACAAACAACGTAGTCTCCCGAATGCGAAATATTAAAAAAAACATTTTCCACACCCACGATAAAAGGCTTTCCCTTCTCTCCCCGGGCAATCCGATAATCTCCTGAAGTCAACTGCCAATATCTCTTCAGGGCAAAACGGACTAACGCCTCCCCTAACAACCTCCGAAGGGCTACTTCCTTGCTTCCATAGCCGAGAACTTCGATATAACATTCCTTGGACACGACAGATTGTAACCCGGCAAATATCGTATCCCGGTTACCTTCTAGTGGAATTTGAATAAATAATACTTCTATCATGACGCAAAGGTAAAAAAGTTAGAAACAACTAATTTCTTTCTTAAAACAAATAATCCAGAAAACCTAACAAACACGGGCATCTTAACGTTATTTTAAAATTATCCTCCAATAAATTTAAGAAATTATTCACATTTCTCTATAAAAAACTTGTTTATATCATTTTTATCTCTTACTTTTGGAACATCAAATTAACGTTTAAATAACATTTAGAGGTAAACATCATGGAAGTAAAGAAAACATCCCATTCCAATCTTGAGAATAAACGGTTCATTTTCCGCGAGATTGGTTTTATTGTAGCCTTGGCTATGGTGTTTTTTGCCTTTGAGACAAAATACTACCAGGAAGAGGCCAAAGAGATCACGTTTCCTATTGAGACGAGTGACATAGAGGAAGTTCTTCCCGTTTTTGTACCACAAAGAGCTTCACAACCACTTCCCAAGATTTCCGTGAAACCGTTGGATTTCATCGAAGTCGTGGAAAATGAGATGGATTTGGAAAACGAGATGGACGTTGTTGATGACAACGAGAACACGAAAGGTTCTTTAACAGGCAAGGCTACCGACTGGCAAAGCGGATACGATGACATGGGTGAAACGGGAGAAGGAGATGGAGACATTCCGTTTATTACAGTTGAAAAAATGCCTCGTTTTAACGGAGATTTGAACAAGTGGCTTAGGAAAAATTTAAGATACCCGGTAAGATGTGCGGAAATGGGCATCGGAGGAAAAGTATTTGTTGAATTCGTGGTAGAGAAAGATGGCAGCATCAGTTCCATAAACGTGGTTCGTTCTGCCGACCCGGATTTATCACAAGAAGCTATTCGGGTAGTAAAAGCCATGCCTAAATGGATACCGGGAATGCAACGGGACAAAGCCGTAAGAGTTCGGTTTACTATCCCAATTACCTTCCAATTAAGATAAGAAAACATACAGTGATTTACATACAATACGAACATCCCGAAAAAGGACAACCTGCAAAGGTTGCCCTTTTTTAATTTTCTCTCGGAAAATCATCCTTGTCACAAAATACACGCACCACTTCCATTTATCTTCAAATGAAGAAAGAATCTGGCTCTATAACACCCCCCAAATAATCACACCATAATTTCGGTAGAAAGACACTCGTGAACGTCTTTGAATCGAAGTTTTTGAAAGTGATACGTCTTTAATCCCTAAGTACACCCTGTATTCAACGGCAATACACCGCATGTTACCCTGAAAAGGGTTTACATGCGACAAAAACAATTACGAAAATCTTTAAGAAGATTTTAATGAAGTTTAGCGATCATTTTAACATTTTCTTCAAAAAAAAAGGGAGAAATATTGCGGTTTATTATGAATTTGACTATTTTTACCCACGCAAATTGTGAGAAAAACAAAACTATAATATTAAACTAATAACATGGAAGTAAAAAAATCACCTAAAGCAGATCTTGAAGGGAAAAAGACCATTTTCCTTGAGATCGGTTTTGTTATAGCTCTAGGGATTCTACTGAGTGCTTTCAACTGGAAGACCAACACGAAAGTAGAAGAAGGGTTTGTTATTACCCAAGAAGAGCAGGTTGAGGAGGAAATCATTCCTATTACTCAACAAATGATGAAACCACCACCACCACCTCCTCCAGCCCCGAAATTGACGGACTTGATCGAGATCGTGGAAGATGAATTAAGTATTGACGAGGAACTTGAAATCGACGACGCTGAAGCTGACGTTGAAAACAAGAATAATTATAACTTTGATTACGACGGAGACAGCTGGGGAGAAGAAGAGAGCGACGGAGAAGCTGATATTTTCCAAGTAGTAGAAGATATGCCGCAGTTCCCCGGAGGTAGTGTACAAAAATGGATCGCAAAGAACGTAAAATACCCGATGATCGCACAAGAGAATAACATTCAGGGTAAAGTTTTCGTACAATTCGTGATCGAAAAAGACGGTAGTGTTAGCGACGTGAAAGTTGCCAGATCCGTTGACCCATCTTTGGACAAGGAGGCTATCCGCGTGGTAAAAGCCATGCCGAAATGGAAACCTGGAAAACAGAGAGGTAAACCGGTTCGAGTATCTTACACTGTACCTATCAACTTCCAGTTACAGTAAAAGACATGTTAAATTATAACAAGGGGCTGTCGATCATCGTCAGCCCCTTCTTTTCCTATTTATGAGCGAATATTTTTACACGAAAAAAGAAGCAGAAAAAGCCATTCTTGTAGGTGTAGCGCTACAATCAGAAAACATCAGCTACAACATGATGTGTGAATACTTGGACGAACTCGCATTCCTAGCAGAAACGGCAGGAGCGGAAACTGTGAAAATATTCACGCAAAACTTGGATAAGCCGGTAACGGCTACCTTTGTCGGCAAAGGAAAATTGGAAGAAATCAAAACATACGTTGAAGATAACGATATTAACTTGATTATTTTTGATGATGAACTAAGTCCGACACAAATCAGAAATCTGGAAAGAGAACTAAAAGGCAGAAAAGTCCTTGATCGTACCAACCTCATCTTGGATATTTTCGCCAAAAGAGCCCGTACGGCAGAAGCAAAAGCTCAAGTTGAACTGGCACAATATCAGTACTTACTTCCTCGTCTAACGGGTATGTGGACCCACTTGGAAAGACAAAAAGGAGGTATCGGACTTCGCGGTCCGGGAGAAAGTGAAATCGAGACCGACAGACGTATCATCCGGGATAAAATCACCCGCCTGAAAGAGCAGTTGGCCAAGATTGACAAACAGATGGTCACGCAACGGAAAAACCGCGGGAAACTCGTGCGAGTGGCCTTAGTGGGCTACACGAACGTGGGTAAATCCACGCTCATGAATCTTTTGAGTAAATCGGAAGTATTCGCCGAGAACAAGCTTTTCGCAACTCTAGATACTACGGTACGCAAGATAGCCATAAAGAACGTCCCGCTACTGCTGGCGGACACTGTCGGTTTTATCCGTAAACTTCCCCACCACCTCGTAGAATCATTCAAATCCACGCTGGACGAGGTGAGAGAAGCAGATATCATTTTGCATGTAGTCGACATCTCCCATCCCCAATTCGAGGATCAAATCCGGGTCGTGAACGAAACACTGGGTGAGTTAATGGATAATTCCAAACCCACGATTACCGTATTCAATAAAATAGACGCCTTCACGTACACGAAAAAGGAGGAAGATGATCTCACTCCCATCGAGCGGAAAAACTATAGCCTAGAGGACTTGAAACAAATGTGGATGTCCAAACAGGAAGGAGAAACCGTGTACATCTCGGCTAAATCCAAAGAAAATATCGAGGAATTGAAAGAAAAGATATACGGGATTGCCAAAGACATTCACTCGGCACGTTTCCCGTTCAACGATTTCTTATACCAAGATTTCGAAATAGACGAAGAGATAAAATAAGGCACCAATCAAAACAAAAAAATAGGGACATCAGACCTTTTCCCCCTTCAGGAGCGACATTTGAATGTCGCTCCTTTTTATACTGAAAATCAACTATATATATAATTACACATCTTTCACCTATTTTCCGACAAAACCATTCGTTTATTTTGATTTCTGGCTAATTTTTTGTATATTAGAGGCATGAGCTTAACCATCATAAATAAACATTATGGAAGTAAAGAAATCATCAAAGGCAAACCTCGAAAACAAAAAAGGAATCTTCTTCGAGATCGGACTAATCGTAGCATTAGCCTGCATATTCCTTGCTTTCGAGTGGAAAGTCGACGTGAAGATGGAAGAAGGCTTCATAGTAATAAACACGGAAGAACAGTTGGACGAAGAAATCATACCCGTTACACAACGGATGCAACAAGCTCTTCCGCCACCACCTCCCGCACCTCGGTTAACCGACTTGATACAGATCGTAGATGAAGAAATAAATCTGGATGACAACTTGGACATCATGGACGTGGAAGCCAATGTTGCCAATCACGGAGTTTACGACTTTAGCGGTACGGGTAACGGGTACGAAGGTGAATACGGGTATGGAGATGAATATTCCGGAGAATCTGAAGTATTTGCGGTAGTTGAAGAGATGCCGAAATTCCCGGGAGGCAATGTACAAAAATGGATTTCCAAGCACATCAAATATCCGATGATCGCACAGGAAAACAACATCCAAGGTAAAGTTTTTGTACAATTTGTCATCGAGAAAGACGGTAGCGTTTCAAACGTAAAGGTTACCAGGTCCGTGGACCCTTCCCTAGACAAGGAAGCCATTCGTGTCATTCAATCCATGCCGAAATGGACCCCTGGGAAACAAAGACAGAAACCGGTGAGAGTATCTTTCACTGTTCCTATTAATTTTCAATTACAATAAATGAATAGAGGCTGTATTAAATGCAGCCTCTATTCATTTATTGTATAAACTCACTTACTTTACCGTAATCAAGAAATAATTCTTTTTTCCGCTTTGCAAAAGGATAAACTTACCGTCGATCAAATATTCGGGAGTAACAATTAATTCTTGATCCTGCACTTTCTCCTTATTTATACTGATCGCATTTCCCTTCAATGCACGCCGAGCCTCTCCTTTTGAAGACATCATGGAAGTTTTCTCTGCCATCAAGTCCACAATATGAATTCCAGCCTCTAAATCAGTTCGTGCAACGTCAAATTGAGGCACCCCTTCGAAAACAGACAATAGCGTATCTTCATCCAAACGTTTCAACGCATCGGATGTTGCATTACCGAAAAGAATTTGGGAGGCCTCCAAAGCGGAATCATAGGCTTCTTCCCCGTGTATCAAACAAGTCACTTCCTTCGCCAGTACTTTCTGCAATTTTCTCAAATGCGGAGCTTCTTGATGCTCTGCAATCAAGGCATCAATCTCTACCGGTGGTAATATCGTGAAAATCTTGATATACCGGGCTGCATCCTCGTCCGTGCTGTTCAGCCAGAATTGGTAGAACTTGTATGGAGAAGTCCGCTGTGGGTCCAACCACACATTACCCGACTCTGTTTTCCCGAATTTCTTACCGTCACTCTTGGTCATTAACGGCCAGGTCAAACCATAAGCCTCCCCACCATCTTTCCGGCGAATCAATTCTCCACCCGTGGTGATATTTCCCCATTGATCGGAACCACCCATTTGCAACAGGCAGTTATAATTACGACGCAAGTACAAAAAATCATACCCTTGCACCAATTGATAGGTAAACTCCGTGAACGACATCCCGTTTGTCGAATCGGCACTCAATCGTTTTTTCACGGAATCCTTCGACATCATGTAATTCACCGTGATATGTTTTCCCACTTCCCGTATAAAATCGAGAAAAGAGAAGTTTTTCATCCAGTCATAATTATTTACCATGATCGCCGCATTCGGCTCGTTCGAATTGAAATCAATAAACTTGGACAACTGGGCTTTAATTCCCGCCATGTTTTTTTGAATAGTATCCTCGTCCAACAAATTCCGTTCTAAGGATTTACCGCTGGGATCTCCGATCATACCCGTTGCTCCACCAATCACGAAAATCGGTTTATGCCCGGCCATTTGTAAATGTTTCATCATCATAACCGACACGAGGTGACCTATATGTAGCGAATCTGCCGTCGGGTCAATTCCGACATAAGCTGTCGTTTGTTCTTTTGCCAATTGTTCTTCGGTTCCCGGCATGATATTATGGATCATCCCTCTCCATCTTAGTTCTTCAACAAAATTCATCGATTCTTAATTTTTAATTCGCATTTGCGAGTTATAAGTTAATAAGTTACGAGTTCTTCAACTCTTATCTTTTCGTTTTTAGCTTTTATTTTATTACACTTTCGTAAACGCCATTTGCAAAGTTAACAAAAGGTTTGTACAACAAGCTATCACCTTTCGTTTTTGCCGAAATAAAATCATAACGAACGTCCAGCGCATTCACGATGAAAAGCACCACGCATACCACGATAGCAGCTTTCAACACGCCCAGCACGATCCCGAATAACTTGTTAAACAGTCCCAATGAAACCATATCAATCAACTTGGTCAACAATTTTCCAAGCAGATGCATCACGATAATAACCAGCAGGAAAGTCACGGCGAAAGCGATATAATAGGCATACGACTCCGGCAAAGCCACGAAATCTTTCAAAAAGCCCTCCACGTTCACGGCATATCTCAACGAGATAAAAACTCCTAACACCAACGCAAACAACGTTGACATTTCAACAATCAACCCCAGACTAAACCCTTTATAAGCCCCGTATACCAACGGTAGCAATATAATCACATCAATGTAATTCACCGTTAAATTATTAATCACTTCATTTTAGATTTCAAAGATAAACAATTGTCCACGTTTCATCACAAAATCGGGATAATAATATTGAAAAAATCCACAACTTTCTCCCTCTCAACTTCCATCGATCTTTCACATATCATTTCATTTTCAGTATCCACACTTCAATTTTCAATTATTTATGCCTTAAACTGACAAATTCTTACTATTTTCGCACAATGTTTATGCCAGAATTAAAATTGAAAATTTATGTATAGAACACATACTTGTGGGCAGCTAAGAATGGAAAACGTGAATGAAAGCGTTTGTCTTAGCGGATGGGTACAAAAAGTACGGAAACTTGGAGCCATGACTTTCGTGGATCTCCGTGACCGTTATGGGATTACCCAATTGGTTGTCGAGGAATCGGCTCCCGAAGAAATTAAAGCTAACGTGGCAAAGCTCGGACGTGAATTCGTGATCCAGGTAAAGGGTACGGTGATCGAAAGAGCCAGCAAAAACAATAAAATACCGACAGGCGACATCGAGATTATAGTGAATGAATTGAGTGTTCTGAGCGAATCGGAAGTACCGCCTTTCACGATCGAGGATCAAACCGACGGGGGTGATGAAATCCGGATGAAATACCGTTACTTGGATTTACGTCGTGCCTGCGTTCGCAAGAACTTGGAATTACGTCATCACATGGCACAACTAACCCGAAATTATTTGAGTAACCTGAACTTTATCGAGGTAGAGACCCCGGTATTAATCAAGAGTACTCCCGAGGGAGCCCGCGATTTCGTGGTACCTTCCCGTATGAACCAAGGCCAATTCTACGCCCTTCCGCAAAGCCCGCAAACTTTCAAGCAATTGCTGATGGTTTCCGGTTTCGACCGCTATTTCCAGATCGTAAAATGTTTCCGGGACGAAGATTTACGGGCTGACCGTCAACCCGAATTCACACAGATCGACTGCGAAATGTCATTTGTGGAACAAGAAGACGTGTTGGAAGTTTTCGAAGGTTTGATCAGTCACCTGTTCAAAGAAGTTCGTGGCGTGGATATTCCCAAACTGGAAAAAATGACCTGGATGGATGCCATGGAGCAATACGGATGTGATAAACCGGACCTTCGTTTCGGGATGAAGATCGTGGATTTAACCGCTGTTGCCAAAGGGAAAGATTTTGCCGTGTTCAACGATGCAGAATATATTGGGGCCATCTGCGCACCTAAATGTGCCGGATATACCCGTAAACAACTGGACGAGTTGACAGAATTCGTGAAACGTTCACAGATCGGGGCCAAAGGATTGGTTTACGTGAAATACAACGAGGACGGAACATTCAAATCCTCTGTTGATAAATTCTACACGGAAAGCGACTTGAAAGTATGGGCAGAAACCTGCAAGGCAGAACCGGGAGACCTAATTCTGATTCTAGTAGGTCCGAAATTCAAAACCCTCCCCCAATTGTGCGAGTTACGTTTAGAGATGGGTAATCGTCTGGGATTACGGGATAAGGATGTCTTCAAACCGTTGTGGGTAGTAGACTTCCCTTTGCTGGAATGGGACGAGGAAACCCAACGTTTCTACGCGATGCACCACCCGTTCACTTCTCCCAAGCCGGAGGATATTCCATTAATGGATACCGACCCGGGTAAAGTACGTGCCAATGCTTACGACATGGTCATTAACGGCGTGGAAGTCGGTGGTGGTTCTATCCGTATTCACGATTCGGCATTGCAATCCAAAATGTTCGATTGTCTAGGTTTCACGCACGAGGCCGCACAGGCTCAGTTCGGATTCCTTATGGGAGCATTCAAATTCGGGGCTCCTCCTCACGGTGGTATCGCGTTCGGTTTCGACCGGTTAGCCTCTATGTTCGCCGGGTTGGATTCTATCCGCGACGTGATTGCCTTCCCGAAGAACAACTCCGGGCGTGACGTGATGATTGACTCCCCTTCTGAAATCTCTCCGGAGCAATTCAAGGAACTGGGCATTCAATTGAAAACAAATTAATTTACGATTTATGAATTACGATTTACGATTACAAAAGCGTTGGCTTGCGGACGAGAAATCTAAAATCATAAATCTTTAAATCTAAAATTAATAAGGTGTTTTTTAAAGACGTCATAGGACATGAAGAGATAAAGCAAAGACTGATTACTTCCCTACAAACGGGAAGAATCAGTCATGCACAACTCTTTTCCGGTGATACGGGAGCGGGATCGCTAGCCCTGGCGTTAGCTTTCACGCAATACCTTTTCTGCACAGGTGACAAACATGAAGACGCTTGCGGGGTCTGTCCGGAGTGTAAGAAGATGCAGAAACTGATCCACCCAGATTTACATTTTGTCTTTCCCGTAGTAAAATCTGCCAAAATAAAAACACCGATCAGTGACGAGTATATCAACGAGTGGCGCAATCTTCTACTCAAAAGTCCATACATAGACATGGAAGAATGGCTGGGAGCCATGGGGGCTGACGAAAATGCCCAAGCCTTGATATACACAGAAGAAAGCGGGAACATCCTCCGAAAACTCAACCTGAAATCCTTCGAATCGGACTACAAGGTCATGATCATCTGGTTACCCGAAAAGATGAAAACGGAATGTTCCAACAAACTTTTAAAGATATTGGAAGAACCTTATCCAAACACGTTATTCCTGCTAGTCACCGAACACGCAGAGGAAATCATTACCACGATTCTCTCGCGGACCCAACGGATCAAGGTATCCCCTCTGACCCAAGAAAACATAGCGGAACAACTGGTTCTTCAAAAACACCTAGTCCGGGACTCGGCCGATCAAGTCGCTCACGTGGCATCCGGTAGCTGGCTGAGAGCCCTCCGTATGCTGAACGAGACCGACGAATCTGTTTACAATCAAGAGAAATTCGTGCAGATGATGCGTCTCTGCTGGGAACGGAAAATGCTCCCCGTTAACGAATTTGTCAATGAACTTGCTTCTCTCGGAAGAGAAAAGCAAAAAAGTTTTCTGATGCATTGTATCCGTATGTTACGGGAAAACTTTGTCAGAAACTTTGGTATTGAAAAAATAGTATACATGACTGAACGGGAGAAAACTTTCTCCACAAGATTCTCTCCCTACGTTCATGAAGGCAATATTATTCCCCTTTTCGATGAATTTGAACGCGCATATAGCGACATCATCCGGAACGGGAACGGGAAAATAATTTTCACGGATCTCTGCATCAAGGTGATGCAAAATATCAGACCGTGAAAAACATGAAAAACTAAAAGATATAAACTAAAAATTGAACAATTGAAACCCCAAAATAAATATCACAGCATTTTCAATTTTCAATTTTCAATTAATACAATATGAGCGAGATAAACGAAGAAGAAGTACAGAATAACTCCGAAAACAAAAATATAAAGCAACAACCACAGGTTGTCCCCGTGATTGACCACCGCCTGCTGGCAGGAAAACTCACGGTTTATAACTGGATGAAAGATACCCCGGAAGGATGCACTCCTTCTGAAATCGTGGAAGTTCGGTTTAAAAATACAAGGAAAGGTTTTTATTTAAACAACAGTAACCTGAAACTGGATATAGGGGACATCGTGGCCGTGGAGGCAGCTCTTGGACACGACATCGGGATCGTATCCCTCACGGGAGAACTCGTGCGGGAACAGATGAGACTGAAAAAAGTTGACTTGGAACGTAATCCCTTGGAAAAGATATACCGTAAGGCAAAACCCCACGACATCGAGAAATGGCAACAGGCCATCGCCTTGGAGCACGACACGATGATCCGTTCACGCGTCATCGCAGCCGATCTCGGCCTCGACATGAAAATCGGGGACGTGGAGTACCAGGGGGACAAGACAAAAGCCATTTTCTACTACATAGCCAATGACCGCGTGGATTTCCGGAAACTAATCAAGATTCTGGCAGAAACATTCCACATCCGGATCGAGATGAAACAGATCGGGGCCCGTCAAGAAGCGGGACGGATCGGGGGTATCGGGTCGTGCGGACGTAAATTATGCTGTTCCACGTTCATCACGAACTTTATTTCCGTTTCCACTTCTGCCGCCCGTTATCAGGACATTTCCTTGAACCCGCAAAAACTGGCAGGACAATGCGGTAAGCTGAAATGTTGTCTGAATTACGAGGTCGATGCTTATATTGACGAGCAAAAAGATTTCCCGTCCACCAATATCTGGCTGAACACGGGCGAAGGTATGCTTTATCACCAAAAAACAGATATTTTCGGTCGCAATATGTCCTACTCTTTCGACAAAGAAGGACGCAGTACGCTGATTAAATTATCCGTTGCCCGCGTAAAAGAGATCATTGCCATGAACAAACGGGGACAAATCCCTGCAAAAGCCATCGATTCCGAAAAAGAGGAACAAGTGAATATCGGCTACACGGACGGGGTTGGTGAAGAAAGTTTAAATCGTTTTGACGAGAAAAAACAAAATCAAGGCAAACGAAATCACTCCAGAAATCGTAATAACCGAAAAAGTAACCAGAAAGAGAACAACAACACGAATAACGAGAACAAACCCAAGGAAAATCCGGGAAACGGCACGGGAAATAAACCTGAAAACAGAAACGAAAACAGGCAAGGCAACAGACCCAAACACCGCCCCGAAAACCGGAATAATAACCAACAGGGTAATCGTTCCAACGAAAAACCGGCCAATCGCCCGGACGGCCCGAAAGTGTTGCGTAAACAAGACAAAAACAACAAACCGGACAACAAGGAAAATAATAAACCTGCTGAACAATGAACAATTATAGACCCTTCGCCGGGATCACCCCGGCTGTAAAGATCATCATTATTATCAACGTGCTTGTTTTCCTGGCCATTAACATGATTGGCCAGCGGGCGAACGTTGATCTTGTCAATATACTTGGAATGCACTTGCCGCAATCCCAGTATTTCCAGATCTACCAGTATATCACGCACATGTTCACGCAAAAAGAGCTTACTCACCTTTTCTTTAACATGTTTGCCGTGTTCATGTTCGGCCGGATACTGGAATCGGTATGGGGTACCAAACGTTTTATTATTTATTATTTTGTTACCGGATTAGGCGCTGCCGCACTCCACTCACTGGTAAGCTTGTACGGTCTGCACAATATGCAGGAACAATTCTACGCATTCCAAAGTACTCCCGATGCGGGAGTCTTTGCAGAATTCGTGCGCTCTCACGTAAGTAATCCTAGATTACTTTCGGAACTCATGCAATTTGTCGATGCTTGGAATGCCGCACCTGCCAGTGCTCAGTTTGCCGGACAGGCAGAATATTACATGCAAGGTATAATTCAAGCCTACGCCAATGCCCCGACGATCGGGGCTTCTGGGGCTGTCTTCGGTATATTGTTGGCATTCGGAATGTTATTCCCGAATACGGAGTTATACTTGATGTTCATTCCGATTCCCATCAAAGCGAAGTATTTCGTACTTTTGTACGGTGCCGCTGAATTGTTCTTCGGTTTACAGAACTCGGTAGGTGACAACGTGGCTCACTTTGCACACTTGGGTGGTATGCTTTTCGGTTTCTTCCTGATTCTTTACTGGCGAAAACACAGCAAAAAGTTTTACTAGAAAAAGATAGGTTATGTACAACAGGGCGTATGGATCGAATTTTTCAGGTGGAATCTGGAATGGGATAAAGAACTCCTTCAAACAAGGAACGGCACTTACCCGCCTGATCTATATCAACATTGGCGTTTTCCTCATCATCAAGATTCTGGAAGTATTCTTCGTACTGGCCGGACAACGGGGATTTGAACAACTCCTGTTGCCTTACGTGGGTGTTCCCGCACTACCGGAACGTCTGCTTTACACGCCGTGGACGATAATTACCAATATGTTCACCCAGTTCGGGTTTCTACACTTGTTGTTCAATATGCTCTGGCTGTACTGGTTCGGTTCGATCTTTCAAAACACGTTCTCCAGCCAGAAACTCACGGGAGTGTATCTCCTTGGGGGAATTACTGGGGCTATCATTTACATGGCAGCCTACGCCTTGTTTCCCGCTTTCGAGTTTGAACGTTACCAGTCGTGGGCCATCGGGGCCTCGGCATCCGTCATGGCCATTGTGTTCGCCGTGTGTACTTACCATCCGAACTACAAGATATATGTGTTTCTGATCGGTCCTGTGAAACTTATTCATCTGGCGATCTTCACGGCTGTCATAGATCTTCTAAGTATCCCCAACGGTAATGCGGGAGGGCATATTGCCCACCTCGGGGGAGCCTTGTTCGGTTATCTTTTCACCTTGTCTTTCCGTCGCAATCTCGATTTGACTAAAGGACTTTCATCCTTCTTCACCAAGTTAGGCAACAGCCGCCCATTCCGGAAGAAGACCATGAGAGTCAAGTACAAAAAGAAAGTCTCGGACATGAATGACATGGAATATAACGAGTACAAAAAACGAAAAGACGACCGCATCAACAGCATCTTGGACAAAATCTCCAAACATGGTTATGAAAGCTTGACAAAAGAGGAAAAGGAGATACTGTTCAAATCAAAAAGTAATTGAATATGGGAAATTATAAATCATCATTAAATTTAAAATTAATTGGGTCGATTATTTGACATTATCATGAGAATTGTCACGATCATCACCATGATCGGATTATTTGGGAGCTATACCGCACCCTATATTAACCCTAACGTGTTTTATTTTTCATCCCTGCTAGGCTACACCTATCATTATTTATTGATTGTAAATATTATCCTGCTGCTTTACTGGATTGCACGCTGGAAAAAGATAGCTATTCTATCCATACTGATTATCGCAGCCGGGTACCCGTTAATTACCACTTACTATGGATTGAACCCGCAAACTGTACCCGATGCCCCCCACGACCTTTCCATCATGACTTACAATATCCAGATGCTAGGGATAGGTGAAAAGGATGCACCTGCAAAGATCGTGGACTATATTAACAATAGCGGTAACGATATTGTTTGTATGCAGGAATTTCCTCAACGGGAAGCCTCTTTCAAAAAATTCCCTGCCTACCCGTATTATCACCGCCATCGAGATGTTGCGTTCATCTCCCGCTATCCGATTGTTAACAAAGGCGTGATTAATTTCGACAAGGGACATTCGGCCGCCTGCGTTTATGGAGACATTACCATCGGTAAAGACACGATCCGGGTATACTCTATACATCTTGAATCCTACCGGTTAGGCAAAAATGAACAGCAGATATACAAGGAACTCACCAGTGGCAACACGCAAAATGCCACGCAAGGCGTCAAGACTATATCTTCTCGTCTGGTTACCGCCAACCGGAACCGGGCAAAACAGGCGCAAATAATAAAAAATCATATGCAACAATCCCCCTACCCGGTTATCATTTGCGGGGATTTCAACGATACCCCGATCTCCTTCGCCTACCACACGTTGTCCGAAGGGATGAAAGATTGTTTCATCGAAAAAGGACGTGGCCTCGGAAACACGTATATCGGGGAGTTCCCCTCGTTCCGTATTGACCACATCCTGCACACACCAACACTCGGCACCGTATCTTATACCCGTGATACCATTAAATATTCCGATCATTATCCGGTGCAAAGTGATATTCGATTTTAGATTTCAAATTTCATATAAATTATTCCCAACCATTTTCTATTTTCAAATATTTATCTATATTTGCAACCACAAATGGGGAATTAGCTCAGTTGGCTAGAGCGTTTGAATGGCATTCAAAAGGTCGTCGGTTCGATTCCGATATTCTCCACAAACACTACCTAAAGCATTGAAATTCAATGCTTTTAATTTTAAAGAGTGTTTTCGATTTTTTCGGGTTTCTTTTTAGGTTTTGGAACGGCTTAAAGAAACAAGGAAAAATGGAAACGAAAATTGCGACAAAACCTAAATTAGTAGAATCCCCTAAAGGATGGTATATTTATTTTAGCATGCGAGATCACCGCACTGGAAAAATGCACCCTAAAAAAATAGAACGAGGTTTCAAGGCGTGTAAAACCAAAAGTGAAAAATACGCTTTAGCCAATAAATTGATCGAGGAATATACCCTAAAACTCAAACAAGGATGGGTTCCTTGGCATGATCCTGAATCAATTTATGAAGATGAGATTAATTACCAGTTCGAAAATCAAAAATACAGTTCCAAAAGGAAGTCTCGTAACACGATCCGACGGTTGCTCTCAAATTTTTTAACTGAACGGAAACTATCTCTCAAAAAAAAATCATATCAAACATACCAATCAAAGTTTCGTATCTTCAATCAATTTTTAGAACGCAAACAATATATTGATTTCGATATAAGCGCAATCAACAACAAAATTATCATCGAATTTTTCACCGAATTAATTAAAATCCGAGAATTAGACCGCCGTTCAGTGAACAACTATAAAATAATCCTTTCCGCTTTTTTCAATCACTTGTTAGAACAAAAACTAATTTATAAAAGCCCCATATTTAATATTCCCAAGGCACACAAAATAAAAGATAACGCCCCACTTCCAATTTTGCCTGTTGATTTGCAAACTCTCCTTTCTGAAATAAAGAAAAGAGATTCTCAATTATATTTAGCCTGCTTAATGCAATATTACTGTGCTATACGTCCAGGTAATGAATTACGCACCTTACAAATCAAACATCTAAATTTATGGGCTGGGATCATCATGATTTCCGGAGTTAACGGAAAAATGCGGGAACGTACAATCAACATTCCTGATCAATTTCTCAAAGTATTAATCTCAGATTATAAGTTACAAAATTACAATAAAGAATACTTTATTTTCGGGAACGAACGTAAACCTGGAGAAAAGCCTGTTGGGAATAATAATCTACGTGTACGATTCAACACCATAAGGGACGAACTAGGGCTAAACAAAGATTACAAATTTTATTCGATGAAACACACCGGGGCCGGATTTCTTTTAGATGTTCCTGGTATCACTATAAAAGACCTACAAGAACATCTCGGTCATACAAACATCAACAGTACTTACCATTACATAAAAAAATATCGGGGGATGACATCAGAGAAGATAAAACACAGTTTTCCTAATCCTTTCCCTATCTTTATTTTGAAAAATAGGGGTATCCTAGAAGAGGATACCCCATGCCTATGAGAAAGTTGTTGGCTCCTTGCTTTTCACTCACAGCCGCATCGCTGGCATAACCAAGTCTATAATTGCAAAATTTCGAGCATGAAAAAAACGTACCCGCTTAATCTCACTACCCTCCACGGTGGAAGTATCACGTGTTCGTCCTAATTTATTACTTGTATAGAATCATAAATTATTTCTGATGCCTGTTCAGAATCCCCTTCCCACATTAAAAAGATAGAAAAAACAAGCACTATTATCATGAATACAAAACAAGTTGACGGAATTATGTAAGTCAAGATACTATTCGTCGATTTCCAACTAAACTTTCCATATTTTCTAGGATCAAATTGTTTACTGATCATTGGAGAGACGTAATTTTCAGATATATCACCAGGATACATTTGATCTAACCATTTCAGTACAAGCTCTAAAACTTTGAAAGTTTTAATTAACGTGTATTCCAGATAACCTAAGATAAAACTTCCCCATAAAGAAAGGAAGAATATGGTACAGCCTTTATGGTTTACATCATCACTAACGTAAACTGCCACAATCACGCTGACGAATAAGGTGAAAATCAACATGAAATAATTAAACCTAGAATAAAAAATATTTTCAACATGAGCTCTTTCGGAGTACAAAGTCCAACCACATGACTCGTGTTGTATTTGTAATTTTCTTTCTATCCCGAATGGAATATCCTTTTGATTTTGAAACATAACTTTTTTTTGCAAAAATAGTAAAAATCAACATAACAGTAATTTCATGGCTTGACTGTCGTGATTGTAAAAAAACAATTGCAAGTTAAAATTTTAACCTAGCGTTTTTTTATCATACCTATCGCCAACGCCACGACAATAACTGCCCCGAACCCCATTATCCACACCCAGATACTCATCACTCCGGAACGTTCCTCCCCCTCATTATGATCCACAACCTTCTCCGTGTTCTCCTGCCGTGTACCCGTGATGCTCGTCGTGTCTCTCTTGTTCTCTTCCGTTTTCTTGCTTATCTCCGTTTCGGTCTCGATCCGGACGTTACCGGAAGAGTCTCTAGTCTCGACTTGACGAATTTTGATGTCAAGGAACTCTAGTAATCGTGTTGTACCGTAAAGATCAGCGTGTAGTTGCCCGGTAGATTTGATGTTCTCTACCGAATCTACCTTGCTGAACTTCTTTTTACTCCCGCAGGAGAATAACGTGATCACGCAAAAGATAAACAATAGTTTGTTCATGATACCTGTTTTTAATATAACCACATCACCTCTTGATCATGCGTTTCAGAATCGTCGGCATGAATGAACGTTTTCGCCACACCGATTCGCTTGAACCCGGCTTTCAAAAGTGCATTCACGATAAGGAAACGATTTCTTGAGGTGTTACACTTTATATCAACGGCCCTCCCTAGCGTGTGCGCTCCAGTCCTAGACCTCCCCTTGCCCCGGTCATGAGCCGGGGAGCGGTATGCTGACGTTAAAACGAACGGTATCCCGGCTATCTCTCTAGCCGTGTCCAACTTGCTCATGGTTGTTTGTTTCATGTCCTGTAACGAACACGAGGGAGAACAACGGTTAAACTCCCCTTCTGAAAAATATTTACTTGTCACCATAATTCTATTTTTTAAAAATCACTGGGTGGAATCCTTCCCCCGCAACCACGCACGTCACACCTGCGGGCCTCTGATTCTTTCAATTTCAACTCGAGTTCATGACGTTTATGAACCTCTTCCATGTGAGCTTGCTGGCACTGTCTTAATTCAACATATATAGTATCTATTTTAGAGTCCCGTTGAGCCAAACGTTCCTCCAGCCAGTTCACCTGTTTTCGCTCGTTCTCGTCCTCCAGTGAATCTGCCGAGGCATCCTCTTTACGGGCGTTCGTTTTCCGGTTCACGAGAAAGGTTACAACCCACTCGATAGCCTTGAACCCTCCTAGCGCTCCTAACACGGATAAAAACTCTTCCATTCTTACACTTCCTTTAAATTGTTATTCCAAATTACTACAACATTGCATTATTAACATTACATTTGCAATACAATCGTGTCCATCGCGATTGACCAAACTAAAGGCGCATTTTCAATACACTGTCCTGGGTACGGTCATTGGATTGATTAAACTAAAGGCGGGGCCGTGACGGTACCCCGCCTCTTTCTTTACTCCTCTTTTTCAAGTAAAGCCATCAAGGCGTCCGATACCTTGTTCGGGAGATAACTCGTTTCCGGGGATACCATTCCCTTCAACAGCTCAACTTCTCCTTCATCCAACTCGCAGGGACTTGGTGACTTGTATATTTTCTCGGCCAGTAACTTGTATTTCAATCCCCCGAAACGGGAATATATTAACTCTGCTAGGTCTTCCTTGATGTTCGCAACTTCAACCTTGCCTGACAGGCTCTTTAATTCTAAAAATTCAAAGTTTATCTCTTTCATGATTCACGTTTTAAATTTCACTTCCACGACACGTTCAGGGGTTCCACGTCCCGAGCCAGTTCACCGGTAACTGGCAAGCCGTCCACCTGTACGTGTCAACCTTCATCACGAGCACGGTGTCCTGTCCGCTCGATTGGACCGCCAGGTAGGCTTTACCGTTCCTGTAAAACCTCTCACTCCCGGAGCAAAGTATGTCGAACCCTTGCGAGTCCTCGCTCGTGATGAAAAAACATTTCCCGATCTGCATACCGGCGGATAGACTCACCTTCTTCCTGTCTCCCGTGCCGTGGAGACAGATAACGTTCGGGTGTTCATTACCTAGTGTAATCCCCGGGTTGCTTCCTGTCATGCTAGCTCTAAAAACTCCAGACACGATGGACGAGTTCCCGAACAACTTAAGCATCCCTTGTGTCACGGCCATGGCGTAGGAATTATCGTCGTTGGGGGCGGAGGCGATCAACGCCACGTTCTTTAAACTAGAAATACCCCCGTAACCCCCACCGGACAACATGAAGGTTCCAAGTTTCACACCTCCACTGGTTGACATATCGGGATGACTCCCGACAAAAACTTGATGCCCGTCGTAAGAATAATTCAACTGACCTCCTGACAAGTGTAGATTAGTCCCTCTAAGCCACACGTTCTCTATGGTGAAAGGCCCGATCACGTTGTTATCTTTCCAGACCCCTTTATCGAGCTTTCTCCCGAGAGAGAATATCGGCTTGTTGATATTCCCGTCAATTCCCTTCAAACCCCACTCGTTTTCTCGTTGAAACATCTCCACGTAATGCGTACTATCGTTGTACACCACGAATTTCCGGTCTCCGGGATCGTTGACCAGGGCCAAACCCTTACCCTTCATCGGCTCGGCACCGCCCCACAACCTCGTCTCGCCCATGTTCAAGCTACCGATGTTGAGGAACCTCGCCTGTATCCTCCCCCCGGACAACAACGTTTGAGGCTTGCCGTCCTCGTCAACGATAACGAGGAAGTTCGTCACGGAAGGGGAGAGCTTGTTGAATACCTCCCAGTATCGCTCGCCCACCTCACTGTCCGGGTCAATCCCGGCGGGGACAAACTCGTCAGGTTTCTGCATCTTGACTTGATACAGGTTCCCGCCACGGGACACGAAGTCACGGTTCACGAGGTTGTACTTGTAATCCGTGACTTTAGCGTCCCACTCTTCCCGGTAGATGGGAACGACCTCTTTAGGCCTTATCGTTACCGTCCCGTGCGCTGATAGCATACCCTCACTTTTTAGCCGTTACGCTCCAGTTGATCGTCCCCCCGTTATCGAGCAGTTGTTGTCCCGTGATCGTGAACTTCCCGCCCGTGGCCACGCCGGAAGAAATCTCCGTGCCGTCCAGCTTGAGAAGGGTGTAATTGAACGTGTAACCCGGCAGGTTATCCGTTGTTCCAACCCTGCGAACCACGGCCGTGTAGGTCAACGACTCGCCAGAACCGATCATCGCGTCAACGGGCTGGTCTATCACGATCTCGAGGGGATCGCTCAAGTCTCTCACCGTGAAGTAAGCGTTCGTCACCACCGAGCCGTCAACGCTGAATTCCAGCATGTACCTCGCTTGACTGTCCACGTCATCGAGGCCTACCGTTATCGATCTTGTCGTCTTCCCGGTTGATACCCACGTCGTGCCGTTCCACTTCTTCCACGAGTAAGTGACTTTTTCCGTCACGGCTATACCCCCAAGCGTCAACGATCCCGCAAGAGTCGTGGTCGTGTTGCCCGGGGTCAACACCCCGCCGTTCGTGAACTCGATGGAGCCTACATAAGTATCACCGGGGTTCTCGAACCTCAGTATGTCGATACCGTCAGAGACGTTCTCGGTGTTACCCCCGATCGTGGCATCGATGTTCAACACGAGCTTTTGATGCGTCGTGTAACCGTTCATCACGTTACCCGTGATTTGCAGCGCGGGGACAGGGGTCGAGCCGATCGTGTAGCTTATCTTCTTGAACATTCCCACCAATCCTGAATTCGTGCTATCCCCGTCAGCGTTAAACGTTAGAGTTCTACCCCCGAATATCCACGTTGGATTAGATAGATCCGTCACCGGGACGCTCGTGTTCGACACCATCACGAAAGGATAGATCACGGGCTGGTTAGCCGCCTCCCCCCAGTCCGGGGTTACCTTCTCCCCGTTGAACGTCTGTTGTAAAAGTTTCGTCGGGATCAAGCTCACCGACACGGAAACGCCGTTCTTTAACAGCGTCACCGAACCGAACACGCTAACCTCGTTCATTGATCCTCCTTTTTATCGTTCCACTTCTCTCCCTGTACCTCTCGATGGGCTTGAGAGGTCGTCAGTATCCTGCCGTCAACCGTCTTGACCTTCTCCTCGAGGGTCAGGGCGATCTCGCCCGTCTCCTCGTTGATGACGGGCGTGTAAAGCTTGAAATCGTCCTCGTGTAATATAACGAGGCTACCGTCTATCGACTTTCGTCTCGATTCCTGTAATATTCCCGCCCCGGCTGCCTTGGCCGTGTCGCAGAAAACGTAATAAACTTGTTTCTTTGCCATTGTATTTATCATTAAATTGTTACAAAAAATCCGTTCTCCGGGTCGACATTGTCGATTTCCGGGATGTTACGGGGTGCAAGAGGAGAGTTTCCGGTAACGCTCCCCTTGTGGTTTTTGTTTTTTAGCATGTTAGCCCGATCCCCGTTCGTGGGCTGAAAATCCCACTCGTGATAAATCGAGCTAGTCGCGTCATGTATGATATAGCGTAAAATTTTACCCGTGAAAAAATTCGCTGATGTCGTGCCTCCCATCCCTATAAATGCCGAGATATAATTAGCCCCACCCTTTGTTACCAGCGAGTCTTCTTGCCCGTTGACCCGGGCCTTGAACGTTCCGTCAAGGCTTATATCAACCTCCACGCGGTACAATTTACCAGGCAAGATATCGATCGTGCCTTCTCGTACGAGGCTCGCGGGAAATTCTCCGGCAGTACCTCCCACCCGGTACTGCATTTTCCCGTTTTTCAAGATTGCGAACGCGAATCCCCTTACACCACTACTTAACTTCCCGGAAATTTGAACGAGTATGGCGAACTCTTCATCGGGAATGGCCGTGGCGATAAATTCAACCACGTGGGTTCTAACCGACCCGTACCCCCATGGCACGATTCCAACCGGGTTATCATTCCTCAACACTTGATCTATTCCATTAAAATTAGCCGCCCATTTCGCCTCGTTCAGCCCTTCCACCGGGTCAACGCTGTAATCGAACTCGCCGTTATCGAACTGCTCTTCCTTGATGAATATCTTGCTTCCCCGGGCGAACACGGCCCCGGTCTTGTCCTTCCACGGGAAACTCCAGTACAGTTGGGGGTTCGCTATATCCCCCCGGCTAGAGTGCATGATCACGCTCGCCTCGAACAAGCTAGTGTCATCAAGGATCATGGAGGGGGCGACGATTTCCGTGTTGCATCTCGGGTACTGGGTCGAGAGAACGTGATCCGTCGTGATCGCCTTTGACGTTGATTCTTGCCAGCGTTCACCACCGTCTGCGATAGCGGGCACGAACTCGTCGGCAGCGGGGGTATAGGCGGGCATCGTCTCGTCGGTGTACTCGCCCTCGACGAGCATGAGGTTGTAAAATTTACCGCTACCACCACCAAGGCCTTGTTTGGCGTAAGCGACAACCCCGAACTCGTGCGAGGGGTCTATACCGTCATTCACGATTATCACGCCAACCTCTCCATCGTTCACGTTAGTTATATTCGATACTCTCGCACTTGCCGTTTTATCGTATATTTGAAAACTCCTTGATGTCACGCCGCTTGCTTCTATCGTTTCGGATTTATCAAAACGAACCGAGTAATTCTTTGCCGGAACGCTCGTGAATTTATGAATAAAGGAGGAGTTTACCAGTCTCTCTTTACTTCCCCCCTCTACCAGGTTATCACCGTGATACTCCACTAGATTGAGGTCGTAAATGTTGGTGTTGTAATCGGACGTACCGTAAGTGACGGTGATTTTAGCTACCGTTTTCCCCGAGCCCGTCACTAACGAGGATATCCTTACCGCGGTTTGATTCGAGGGAATGGATATTGATTTTTCGGTATCATCCGTGTACCTGATGACAAATATTAAACCAGAGTGCTCTTGTTCTCCTTGCAACTTCCATTTCACGGAAAACCTGTAACGTTGGTTCGGTTTGTAATTGATCTTTCCTCCAAAAATATCATCTTTTCCCTTGTTGAGAGTATTGTACAATTTAAAGACGTCTATCGCCCAGTACTTCCCGTCAGCGTCCTCGCCCGGCGTGCTGATCCCCGATTTCAAGGCGTTCCAGTCGTCACTGATCATCGCCTTGCTGACGAGGTTCACCCCGGCTAGATCGGGCAAGACGTCAGTCACGCACCGCAAATCAACCCGTTTTCCCACGACGGGGCAAGGTACCTTCAATTTCCCGGTGTAAGCTCCCGTGATCCCGTTGTCTCCTTCCTCGATTGCCGTGTAATCACCTCCCTCTTTTTTCAACCAGCGATATATCGAGCCCTCGTACCCGGAATCCCCACGGTACAGGATGTTATCAACCTCTATTATATCCCGGTTCTCGGTCGGGTCCACCACTTGACCGTAAGGGTAATCAACCTTCACCCGCAGGGGCTTGTCCGTCGATACCGTCACCCCCAGGGAAATGGTAGCGTTAACGTTCACCACTTTCCCGTCACGGGGGTCGGTGTATTTAGCCGTGAAGATCAAGACAACGCCCTCGAGCGGGGTGTTCTTCTTCACCGTGATCTTACCCCGGCTATCAGAGTTCCCGTTACGGTCTATCACGTAAGCCGTGTTGCCATCCGTGATGTTGTGCGCCTCGTCCACGACGTTCTCGTACCATCTCACGTCCGTCAGCTTGCCGTTGATGATACCGGGATCGATCACCTTTTTCGGGTCGGTTGCCCTCACCGTGAACAGTATCTCCAACGGTACCAGCCCCCGGTCAGGGTCGTACGTCTGGTAACTAGCGTCATAATTTTGATTCAACGCCCCCGACACGCTCGATGAATAAGCGAGGTCGAGAGGCGTGTATCTCTTTCGTGTTTTTGCTAAAGCTCTTGCCATGTTATTGTAAGTTTAAGTATCCTTCACTCGTGTTCGTTCTCCCGTTATTGTAAATCCTCGCCCGGCACCACAACAGGACGGGACTACCTGCCTGTATGTTAGTCGGGAAGGTGGAACCGTCCACGTGTTGCGTGTCTGTCCTCGATCCGTGATCAGCCTTCCACGCGGCATCAAATTCAGCGTCTCCCGTCTCCAACCACCATTCCCACTCGTTAACCAAGTTATTTATAGGTTTGCTCCCGGCGAAGACTTCGACTGAAGCGTCAAACAAGATATCAAGCCTGTCCCAGAACTCCCACGATCCGGTATTATTGTACATCTTCATGTTCAAGGCTGTATCACCGTCAGCCACTTCCCAAACATCTGAATCGAACCGGGGTTCTTCCATCGTCCCTTCCTCGCCCTCGTGAACGCAGGTGTAACGACAATACCCGTCCGTCACTTGATCGTAGTAAAAAAACGGGGCCTTCTCGATCGTCCACAGTCCCTTGTAACAGGGAACCCTTTCTTGTGTCACCCCGTCAGCGCTCACCTGAAAGATGTTTCCCAGCAAGACCATGTTCTGCCCGAAGAATGTCGCCTTCTGTCTCGCCCGCTCGGGCAAACCCTTGATCTCCGGGATAAGGTCTTTTATCTTCCCGATCAATATATCCCGGTTCTTCCACGTCACGTCGTAAGAGTTCACCCCGGATAGCATCTCTATGATTTGATCGTGAGACGACAGGCGGATGCTGTTCTGCCTCGTCTCGTCCGTGAAGTTTCCCCGGCGCCTGAAAGTCATGAGAGGTCGAGGGGGATAAGCCGGGTCTTCCGGGTACACCTCGATCGTGTTATCGTTACCCACTTTAGTGATCTCGAAGTAAATTTTCCGGAAACCGTTTTCCAGTTTAAAATCGGTCATGCAAATATCCCCTACCTTTAACTCTCCCGCTCTCACCGATTCCTCTCGCAACTCGCATTTGTAATAACCGTTTTCCAATATTTCCACGCTGTCAATCTCTCCCCCTTCAGTAAGAATAACTTCATCCCCGATTAGAGATATTTGATTTACCAAGTACTCTACCACTTCCAAGAATCTTCGCACCTTCAACGTCTCGACCTCCGTGTCTTTCCCGACTTTGTATCCTGACAAACCGGAAACGAAATCTTTCGATTTCAAGTAATTCGCCAAAAGGGAAACAAATTCCGGGGAATCCGTTGTACGGAGGGCTTGATCCAGGTAATCCTTAAAAGCGTGACCGTCCCACAAATCACTATCATCCGCAAACTTTGCCCTAATATATTTGTCCAAAAATTTCAGATACAACTCTTCCCTCACCAGCTCCGTCTTTTTCCAGTACGCTGACAAATCTATTTTATCGATAGCTTCATCAGAAGCCACTCGAGTAATTGCCGCAACCGAAATTCTACGCCAAGCATTTTCAAACGTGTATTGAACGGGAAGCATCAAATCATCCGCAACTACCGCGATCGGGAATTCAGCCAATCGCGGGGCGAGAAAAGGGATCGAGTCCACCTCCGGGAACTCTAATAAATGAGGTAAATCATCCCTATTACGAGTAACAACATCATATTTTGTCTGTTTTGAATAAAAAAATTCAAACGTGAAATCGTTCAACGAGTTTATCGTAAAACCATTCTCCGACTCTCGCAAATATATTCTCCTCAAAGCCCCGGAAACATGATAACGTTGTTTTGACACGAAAAAGCTTCGTAACCATCTAGCATAATCAATCGAAGGTATGAACCCCGTATTTTGCTCGCAAGAAAAATTCAAATCAATATCACTATCAGTCGATTCCTCCAACACCGTTGTCACCGTTCCTTCCGTCTGAATCTTTTCCGTGAATTTCCCGGTAAAGACAACCGAATCAATCCCTCCCAACGTGTTTTCAAACAAGTACACGTTCGTATCCGTGTTTGACGGACTCAATATATAACGCTGTACGTATGTTAATCTCTGCCCATTCTCATTTTCAACCCAAACATCATAACATCCTACAGCCCGTTCGAATTTACCCGATATTTTCAAGTAAGAAACATCTATCGTGTGCAGATTCCCCATCTCCAATGCTAACAAAGTTTCATTAGCAGATCCATCCGGGAAATAAACGGTTATTTTCACGGAACAAGTCTCAACCGCATAATATGACAAGTATTCCGGTTGATGAGTCATGATCCTTTTCTCCTGCGGTTGTAACGTCAACCATTGCGTTTTCAAAAACGTGGCAGAACTCTCTGCCACGTTTGATATCCCCCCCTTCACCACCGTAAATTCGAACTCGGTTTGCTCAATCTCTGCCTTGAATTTTTTTACCGCCAGAGATTGAATCATATAATCCAGATCAGCCTGAGGGATCGATATCGTTAGGAAGCAATCTACAATGTCTTTCATTGGCACCCGTACCATTCCCCCATCTGCCACGTAAACCTCATTCACCACCACCGCATCATCCACACTCAATTTAAACGTAAGCGATTTCGTAACATCTTCTATCACGAAATCATTCACGTTCCCGGCAAAACTTAAAATATCAGGTTGCTGAAGTATATTCATAACTTTAATTTTACCCTAAATTATCACGCTCCTCCCGTTCGACAAAGGACAAATCAAACAGGATAACAACGAAGTAAATGCGAAACAATCGAATTGTTCGACAACGTTATTTCTTGTTCATAGCACCTGTACACACGATTCCGAATCACTATTTCAGATGTGAAAATCTCACGTAGATCTTTCAAACGAATGATTGATTTTTCCAAAATAAATTCATACTCTTGTTTTAATCCCACGATTAATTTTGCGACTATTTCGTGATACGTTTTAAATAATCCATAATCTCCCGTCCACGTCAAACACAATTTACTTCCTAAAGTCAATTCTGGAACTATATTGGGACTTGCCAATGGGTAATTTACATCCCAAAAATTTCCTCCCGGCAATACCCATCCTGATACGATCCCCCTATACACAGATAACCGGAACTCATTTCGAATATGGTTCATGTAAGCTGTCGTGTTTTCATGATTTTCTGCCACTGCTGCAAAACTATAACTCAATGTCTTGGTAAACCCCCCATCTTTGTATTGTTCTGTATCTTGCCCTACTCCTACAATATTTGAAATACATTCAACAGACCGAGGATTTGCACCATCCCCGTAGAGGATTTTTAGCTGATCTTTATATCCATCGAGTTTCAAATCCGAAATGTCCTTATCCCGGAATTCAATACCTGTAACTTTATCATCATCCGATATAATATGCCTATTTATATTATCTTCCACCTCCAGTACTAACGCTTTTTCTTCAAGTTTCATTTTCGTTATTGTTACTGTCAAGTTTCCTTCATTTACCTCGAACATATAACCAAATTTATTCTCAATTTCTTGCAAAAAATCGAACACGGTTATGTGCGGCACATGTAAATTATAAGTGATACTTGCACCCAAACTCACTCCACTAATTCCATTATTTCGGCATATCACGATAATATCTTTAAAACCTTCATCTAAATCTATATCATTTTGAACAATCGAATATCCCATGCATTGCAATACTTTTTTTATCAAATAGTGAAGACGCAAAAACGGGCAAAATATACGATTCTTGCCATCGTACGTGTCACTAAAGTTCAAATTCTGAGGATGTAAATAATTATAAAATGGTTTGTGTTGTTCAATTCCAATATTCGGCAAATAAGCATCATACAGGGGGCAAACCACGTAATCCATATTTTCCGTCAAACTACGAGTAAAAGCTACCATCATGTTAGATTTCGTGCCATAATCACACCCTCCAAGATCAAGATGGTCAAGATAAATAGATCTTGATTTCCCCCATAACGAATGCTTATCGGTTGCTATGAATAATTCTATTTCTTCATTATTTATATCCGTCACTTCAGTTCGCCCTTTTAATACTTGATAGGGACCAAATTTCACAATAGCAGAAAAATTACATTCCACATCACCATTAATTCGTTCCAGAAACGAAAAAACATTCCTATTAGAAGCAAGATTAAGCGTCAACGGATACGTGGCATCTTCCTCCCGTTCCTTGAACAAAGCATTTGGTAATTTAACAACAATCTCCATGTCGGAAGGTAAGGCAACATCTTTATTATCAATTATTATATTTAAACTCATAATTTCATCGTTGTTCTATTACTATATTTCTCATCTTTAAGCATTTTTTCTTTTATTCCTCCACGTCCATACCAAGGAATTTCAACTTTCTTGTTGGCAAGAATATTCATCATCCGAATATTTTCACGCAGTAACTGTTTCATCTCCGAATCACCTCCACCACCAACAGACTCCTCTGACAAAATAGTGGAAGTTTCAGTCGGGAACCGTCCCCCCGCAAACTGGGGAACCCGTCCCCGTGAAATATCAATAATGCTCCTATACACACGTGGATAATTCAATATTAATTTCCGAGTTGTATTTCCATCAACCACCATTTCAGGCTCTTTCTCGGAAAACAACCCCAATGTCGGCTGATCATAAACCCCGGTTTGGATACTATCTCCCACGTAATTAGCTTCATACCTTCGTCCATCATCCTCCCCGATCACGGGATATTTTCCACTAGCGTACTGAGCGGCCTTGATCGTTGCTATCTGCACGACACCCATTGCGGTCGCTAATGCTGCCAAAATCGGCCCAAGAATTGGCCCCAACTCCCATGCTTTCGCCACGGCCACGGCTGTACTTACCGTTGTCGAGAATATTGCCTGCGTTCGTTCCCTCTCACGTTGTTCTTTTTCCAACTTCTCTTTTTTCGCATCCAAATCCGCATTCAACTGCGATACCCGTGCGTTATATTGTTCCTGAGAAATTTGTCCGGAATCCAATTGTTTATCTAGTGCTACTTTCTCTTTCTTCGTTTTTTGCTCGTATTGTTTAAGCTCCTTTTGCGTCTGCGCTGCACGCAATTTCGTGTAGGCTGACCAAGCATTTCCCAACGCACCCACCGCAAACTCTATCTCCTCGATTCCCGCCTTTCCCTGTCTTAAATTATTGAAGAACTCTTCCCACTTCGAAGCATTCATCCCTAGAATATCAAAATCCGTCTGTTTCTTCTTATCCAATTCCTCCCGTGATATTTTCAACTTAGAAAGAGACAAACCAACCTCGGCCAATCGTTTCTTCAACTCATTTTTCTGTTGCTCGGTCAACACCATTTCTCCCGAACCACCTTCTTTGCCCTCGATCTCTCCCAATATCTCCCCGAGTAAAGCAATCATCTCCCCTGCATGAGTTTCCGACAATGCTAATTCTTGACGTTGATGCTCCTTTAAAAGTTCCTGACGTTGAAACAATGACCCGGAAAAAACTTCCAATTCCGCACTTTGTGCCATTTGCAATTCCATGACTTCCATGCTCTGTCCCAGTTGAAGATTCTTGATCCGCTCATCAATTTCCTTCATGTAATCCTCCGTCTGTTTTTTCCGGGCATCCTTCAAAATTTTATCCTTGTTAGCCTCATGCTCTCGTTCCAAGATTTCCAACGCCTGCAATTGTTTTTCTGTCAAAGCTTCCCGTTTTTTCCCGAACAACCCAGCCTGCTCCAATCTCTTCTGGTAAGCGTTTTCCTCTTTCAAAACCGGATCACTTTTAGCCTCGATAATCGCATCCACACGTTCCTCTTTCTTTCTCGCTTTCTCGGAAATCTCCAATTTTTTATCGGCTATCTTCTGTCTTAACTCAACTCGTTTCTCCTCGTTCATATCCTCGTTTTTCAAACGATATTCAAGATGAGCCAATTCCAACGCATCAAGCTTATTTTCATATTCTTCTTGCGTGATCAACCTTTGAGCATATCTATCTTTTAAAGCGGTCATCTGATTTTCAATAGAACTCGTATTACCACCCTTTGGCGAAACGTAATCAATAACCTCCATCTCATTTTCAAGCCCTAAAGGATCGACATTATTTTTACGACCACCAACATTTGCAAGTAACTCGTTCACAGAATCAATTTCCCTTTGTAAAGTTGTTTTTCCAGCACGAATAGCATTTATCGCTTCTTGAACCGGGTTTGTTTTGTATATATGCGATGTAAACTTATCCATGAACAACACGTGTTCTGTCGTGAACGTTTCATCTATCAATTGTTGCAAATCTTCCGGGATCGTTCCCCCTTCCTGCATCGCGGCCTTAATCTGTTCGAAATATCTCGCAGACTCTCGTGGATCAAAAGTCTTTTGCAATACCTCCCGGATTTTTTCTAGGTTCTCAACTTCTACCTCCACGTAAGCCTCCGTTGCTTTCGTGGTTGCGGTATCAATTGCCCTATCCCTCGCCGCCTGTTTAGCGGCCGTTGATATAGCCTCGTAAGCCCCTTTCACGTCATCCAACGCTTGAATCTCTGCACTCAATCCATTCAAATAATGCCCGTACTTGCTCAATATCTCATCCTTCACCTTCTGATACTCGCTCGTACCCTTCGTTAGCGCATCCAGCTTTCCAAACAACCTATCAATAGCCATTTGCTCCATCGTCGACTCCCGGGCAAACTCTCGCTGTGCCTCTTGCACTCGTTTCAACGAACGACGAATCCCCCCGGTCGTCTCATCAATAATTTGATAAGCCTTGTAAAAAGCGGTACCTAAACTCAATATTGATAACGTGATTATTCCGACAGGATTCGTTACTAAAGAGAGCAAAAATGCCTTCATCGCCACCGTGGCCTTTTTCACCGCCCCCACAAACACCACCTTTGCCGCCGTCATAACTTTCACCCCGTTTGCCTCGGCCAGTCCCAAAGCGATAGCCTTCGTGATTAACGCCTCTTCAATCTTCCTCCAGGCAACAACACCCTTTTGTACCGTCCAATAGGTACCGAGAACCCCCGTCAACCATAATATTTTTCCTCCATGTTTCGTGATCAAATCGACCAGCACTTCTAAGGTACTCACGGTTAATCTCATTAAACTCATACCGTGAGTCATCAAGGGATACAACTTTTCTCCCAGTTGCTTGATCCTTTCGTCCAAGTCCTTTTTAGCTTTCGCCCTTTGTGCCGCCAGATTACTATTTTTAACCTCGAACTCGTTTGTCAAAGAAATTCCCTCGTCAAAAGCCTCGTTTGCCAATCTTTGTTGCGCACGCAAAACCTCTGTATTATTAGCCAAAACTCCCAACACGCCAACAGCCCGTTTTCCCTCCATCCCCATATCTCCCATGCTGGCAATCATCTTTTCAATCTCTCCCTCGTTACCTCTCAATCCCTCCATGACACGCAAAAAGGCCTCGTTCGCATCTTTATGTAACAACCCGGAAAACTCCTTTATTTCCATTCCCGCGATCTTCGCGTACGTTCCTGTTTTCTTAAACATTTGCGTCATCACCTGCGAATAAACGGTACTGGACACCTCCGAGGTCTGACCGAATTTATCTAATGTCGCCGCCAACCCCATCACGGCCGGAACCTGCACTTTCGTGATAGGAGCAATTCCCGCCACCCGTTTCGTGAATTCAACAATATACCCCTCGTTCGCCGTGCTCGCCATCCCCAGCTCATTAATCACGGAACCCACTTTCAACATTCCTGCCTCGATCCCGAACTGATCCTTCACCTTGAAAATATCCACGATCTTCCCCACCTGCCGGATCGCCTCCTCCGTGTCACCCCCCAAATCCTCCTTCAACGCCACGTTAATCTTGTCCGCCGCCCGAACGAATCCCAACAGGTTATCCCTCCCCTCTATACCCAACTTCCCCCCGATCCGGGCCAAACCCATCAACTCCTCCTGTGCCGAACGAGTGTCATATTTTTTCAACTCCTCGCCCAGCTCGATCACCTCCTCTTTCGCCAGATTCGTCGTCTTCTGCACATCCGCAATAACATCCGTGAACTCCACGTACTTGTTTATCGCCGACTTTACCCCCAGCACAACACCCGTGAACGAAGCCACTCCCGACATCACCAGATTCCAATACTTGTTCACTCGGTCAGCTAATCGGCACAACACCCCTTGTGTACTTGCCCCCTGCATCTGCAACTCTCTCAACCTCCTCTGTACCACGCTTAATTGCCTGTCAAACTCCCTCCACTGGGTCGTTCCCGGGGTCGCCGTGTTTCTCAACCTCGTCAAACGATTCATCTCCGCCCGCAAATCCGCCACCGACATCTTCGTCACGTCCATCCCCTTCCGCAACACCTCCATACGGTTCCTCGCCACATCCATCGCCTCCGCGTTACTCGCGAATTTACCCTTCAACGTCTGAAGCTCATCACTCAACTTTTGAAAAGCGGGAGTTCCTTCCTTCCCCGACTTCGAGAGCTTATCCATTTTCACCTTCACCGCTTCCATCCTACCTTCTAACCCCTCGTTCGCCACCTTCAAATCCCGGATCGCCCGGTCCAACTTCCCCAGTTCTGCCTGTCCCTTGTCTCCATTGACAATGATATTCAGAACCATATCTTCATCAACAATCCTCTTCCCTGCCATACCCCGATTCTATTTCACGTTTAACACTCTCCCGCAATTCATCTGTAAGATCATACATCAACCTCCGGGCTATCGAAGCGTAAGCCCCGTACATGAACCGGTTATGTATCCGATACCCCCTCCTCGTGCGAATTCCTCCCGATCGCTTCCGTTTCACCTTCCGCTTCATATCCAAAAAACGCTCGTAATCCACATGAGAAAAAGTCAACACGCCATCCATACCCTCCTCGCCCGCGACCTTCACATTACGTCCCCTGACCAGATTATGTGAATGAAACTTCAATCGCTTATCAATACTAACACCTTGATTCTTGCGCATGCGTTCTCCCTCTTCTTGAAGAACTTTCCTGACAAATCGCTGTTTTATTAAATTTTCCATGGTCGAAAATTACCACGACAAACAAAACAACTAAAGGACAAAAAAAGCGGGGATCGCTCCCCGCTCATGCAAATTCTAATTATTATTTTCACTTAAACCAGCGCAATCAACAACCCCACCATCCCCAACACGATCAACAACCACCACATCCTCATTAACACCTGCACAAGTCCCCCCTTCAGCAACAACACGGCCAACAACACCAACACGATTCCTCCTAACTCCAACCACCACGCCACCGCACCAATCACTCCCAGCACGATCACCCCGCACACGATCTCAAATCGCCGCTCCATCTTTTCCTCGTCCACCTCTCCACCCCGGCCGGAACGTACAGCCATCACCACCGCAAAAACCAAGGACGCGATCGCCGCCACCACCAGCACGATAGATAACACACCTTCCATAACTTCTCCGTTTTAATATTCTTACCGCTAATATACAACTATTCCTCCACCTTTTCCACCCGAAGCGGAACAATCCCCATCTCTTCAAATATCTCATCAACCAATTTATCCAGTTCCTCCCTGGTTAACCCGATAAATTTATACATTACCAAATAATCAGCCATGATGAACCTCCTTTCCCTCCTTCTCTGCTATCACTTGACCTATCAACTCCCGGATCACCAATAAATCCTCGTCATCAAACACCTCGCAAACAATATTGCCATCAAGCTCGAACTCGTAATACTCGCTATTTTCACGTTCTTTCGTGCTGATCCTCCGGGTATGCACCAAACGTATTTCCCTTCTTAAACTCATCTTTTACCCCCTTTCCCGCAAATATTCCCATCAATCTCCTGCAACATCACGTCATTATAAATTCCGAAAACCGCATCCACCGCAGAGTCCACCGCCTCGCTAAAATTAATAATAAAATGATCAATCGGACGTTCCGGATAAATCTCCACCGTCTCGTTAAATCTCATCCGGGCAAGCTGCAAATCTGCAACCAAATCCCGAAGTGCTTCTTTGTTTGTCATAATTCGATATTTTAGCAATTTAAGGTACGAAAAAAACGGTGTACCTTTCCCGCTGCTAAGTCTATCGAAGGCTTCCGATGTCATTACAACACCGGAACGGGGGTATACACCGCTATATCTCACACTCTCGTGTACTTTCCTGATAAATATAAAAAATCCACCTAACGTGAATCCGTGGTGGTCTATCTCCACCTTCGATATTAACTTAGCATCGCAAAGATGGAAACAATTTTTGATAAAACAAAAAAAGCGAGAAAAATTCCCCGCTCAATTATTTTTCAGTACAAATATCATCATTTTATACTTGGGTTATATAATCGCAAAAAACATCCACGTTTATTATTTTCTACAATTTTCGTGGCTATTGTTGTATCAAAAGCAATCATATAACAATGATGTATACTTAAAACCAAATCTTGCAACTCTTGATCATCTTCCAAATCAACAATATTTAATCCCGCCTCTTTACATTTTTCCTTTGATATATGTCTACTATGTGTTTTACTATTATCATTATCCCCGAAAACCTTCTTTATCTTCTCTATCTTTTCCGGATCACTTACCGAAGTCTTTAAAATCTCACTAATCAATTCCTCTGAAAGTCGAACAGCTTGTTCACATGATAATAAAAAAGTAGGATTATACTTCGACATAATCACTTGCCACAATCCTAAAGAATGTGGGTTTTCTCGCACGTCTCTTTTAGCCTTTTCGAACTCCTTCAAAACAGACTGACAAGGCACACCATTAAATTGAGGATCAAAAGGTCCCAAACAAGATTGTTTTCCCATCAAGATTTCACGACAAGAAACAGAAATCATCGTTCCCGCAGACATTGCCATTTGAGGAATTATCGCCCGTATATCCCCATTAAAAACACTTCGTAAATAATGTATTATTTTTTCTGTCGTAGCAATATCTCCCCCTGGAGTATGTAAAATCAAATCTAAGCCCTTACTTTTATCCAACTTATACACAGCCTCCATAAAAGCATTTATATCTCTATCATTAATAGAAATATCCGGAACTGTCGGTTTTTGTAAAAAAGAAGAATAGTAAGCGATAACATTTCTTCCTGTTTTTTGTGCCAATTTCTCAATATATTCATAACGTAAATCGGCTAAAAAACTCGCTTGTTTATCTGCGGCAATAGCTTGAACCTTATTCAAAATTTCACTCCAACTTGGCATATTCAAATATTTTGCAATGAACCGACCAAACGTATATCACTATACCCTACAATATTTTCATCATAAAATGAAAACTGCACATAAGCATCTCCTCTTTTCTCCCACACATTGTTCATCATTGGATTTTGTTCAAAATTGGCCATCAGTTCCTGATATTCTTGAACTAATTTAGAACTTTCTTCAAAACTTCCATTCATTTCTAAATTCCGTTTTTCACTCATTTTGCAAGTGTTTTATTTATTGAAAATCAACATACTAACATATTTACAATATGACTTTATACGCCAAAGATATGGAAAAAAAGTATAAAAACAAACTCCCATTAGAAGAACAAGCCTATTTTAGGGAGATAAAAAATATTCCCCGCGACTTATAAATATTTTTTACACCCACAAACGAAAAACGAAAAAAGCGGGGAAAATTCCCCACTTATCGTTACAAAATCTTCATTTTTGATATTACAACTTATTGATGTACCGACACGTTCAAATCAGATTCCCAAACATGATCTTCAATTTTCAATATCACCTTATACTCCCCAGCTTCAGGAATAACAATATTATTTCCTTTCACAATAATATTCGTCAAAGCATCCTTCCATTGAGTGCCAGAAGTATCCACTCTCATTGTGGTCTCAGGCATAATGAAGACACTTTCATTCTTCTTAATACAAAATTTCACATCATGTATTCCCTTTTCGTTTTCATCAAAAACAACTCTTGCTACTAGAGCAAATTCGGGATGTACCACCGGAAATTGCTTGGCACCAATACTATTAAAAGTCCCCACGATAACCAATTTCCCGTTATATTCTTGTGCACTATCGCACAAGGTGAAAATATCTACTTTCATATCTACTCTACAATTTGTTTATTATCACTATTTGCCGAATACCCGAGAAGTTTTTTATAAACAGAAAAGGCGTTTTTATTTTACCTATTGTCCGAATACTTGTCTTTACCAGACTAGCCCCATGACGGGCACTTTGTCCCTCCTTCACTACCGCTTTCAAACAATCTCTCTTGGCATCAACGTAAAGTCGTATCGCATCACCCTGTATTCTATCCCCAACTTCCCCATGCCAATTCTTCTTGGCCTTTCTTTTAGTTTTCTCGGTCTCCGACAAAAAAAGACTTTCATCAACCGACACGCAACAATTACGATCAAGCTCATACAAAACCACATTTTTACTCGTGATAGGATCCTTACGAAGTCCTCCCTTTTTAAATTCAATCCTTCGAGCTGACACGGAACATTTTTGTCCTTCTACTAATTCACCTTCCTTTATATATATCGCCATTACTGCTCTGGTATACTTTTACGTATTGAACATTCATTAAATGAAAAAATATCTGCCATAGCATCAACATCATTCACGTCTTTTAAATAGGGACAGAGGGCTAATGCCAATCTTATATCATCCATATTCGCCTCCTCCGTGTTCGAAATCACGTATTCATCCTCATGCTCCTCAATCTCTTGGTCAAATTCTTCCTCCGTTATTTCTTCCTCCAAAAGTTCACAATACTTTCGAAAATAATTACGTTCACGCGTACGATTATTCACGGCCCTTACCAACAATTGGCTCGCACGATCCAACGAGGAAATAAAACTTATTGCCTTGTTACTAACCACTCCAGCAAAAGCCGTATATACGCCATCACTCACGGAAATCATCCTAACATTCTCGTTATCTACAATCGATACTGTTTCTCTGAAACCACTTGTCTCTTTAAGAACATTCTCTTCCATACATGTAAACTTAATTTATTCAACAAGAAAACACATTATCAAAAACTCGTCGGACATCTCCTTCCACGTTTCTACGATCTACTATTAATTTTCCTTTAACATTCTCCCTCCCTTTCCCCATACCAGAAACATCTTGCCGAATCTCAGACATCATCTCAGAGTCTTGTTTATAGCATCCACAAGAAGCAACCCTAAAGACACGAATGCCTTTCAGAAAGAACTCCATCACTTCTTTTAATACGCTCATAATGTTTTCTCCATTGTCGATTATCGATGCAAATATAGTGATTAATACGAAATAAGTTACACTTAGTTTGGTTTTAAGCATTTTTTTATTATAGCCAAACAAATATCATGCCACACGCATTTCAATAAACTCTCTTGATTTTCAAGCAATAAAATAAGAGGTACAATTCATACCGCTTTGCGTTATACATTTATACATCAGATCATCGGTCTAAACGATAGGATACGAGAGTTGCAAATTTGATGTTACGTTCTTTAGCCAATTTTTTCAAATCACCATTCTTCTGAATACACTTCCGAATAGCACGCTTATCCTCCAACAACTTTTGGAAAAAGCTTTTTGTTCCCACGTTTGGCGTTTTCATAACAATGATTTTTTATTATCTAATTAATAATACAAAGCTAGGGATAATAATTCGGACATCATCATGAATTTTATAACTACAATTTTTTAATTCCCAAAACTAAACGCTATCGACCAACCGTTATACGCCCCGGCAATATTCCACTCCGGCTCGATCTCGATGGAAGCCCGGTCAAGATTCCGTAACAACTTATGCCCCGCATCCGAATCCTCGATTAATTTATCCCGAATTTTTCCAGCCAACCCCTGTAAACGTTCATAACTTTCGAACTCGTTATCCCGTGACACGGAAGCCTTTCCGGCATATTCCAACACGAACAAAAGGATCGTGTTATTATCTCCCATGTTATCCTCGTTTCCCGTGCTACCGATTGTTGGGTAAACCGCTACCATGATCACTCCCGTCTCATCTCTTAACCTCTTTTTCAAATGCTCCTCCTGTACCACCATGACGAGTTCATCAGCCCCGATCAACTTCAATAGATCAGTACAATAATCTTTATATTCACTTAGATTTACCATTAGCGTACATCTTTTCTAAACGTTTATTATCCAAATACCATAAATACAAACGCAACAAAACCGAATACAAGTTTGTCCGTTTCACCTCTTCAACCGTTCCAAACACCCCGTTTTCAGCTATCCCGAGTAATATTCCCGTCAATCCCAATCTCTCGGAATTATCTTCCTCTTCCGAATCACTCGGCTGTTTAAACAAAGGTGCCAACGAGATCAAACGCCCGTCAATTTCAATCTCACCTGATTTAAAGTAATGATCACAGGCAGAGAACCACGACAGGATCACGAATCGCTCCTCAAAACTCAACTTTCGAAACTTTTTAGCCCGTTCCAAACAAATATGCGGGTTAAACTCTTCCCGAATATCATCCGACACGATCCCCGATCGAGCGGGACGATACAATATTGCGCACAAGGAATCCAAATAATTCTCATCTTTGCTTTCCATGTATTTACGATAATAATCATCTGCCACCTGGTATTCCCCGAAAGTAATATTAAACAATGCCGTGTCCGGACCATGAAAAACCTTACGCCCGATTCGAACGGTAGGCAATAAATTAGTCACGCAATCAAAATTGAATACCAACTCGCCATCCATCTCGGAAAACACGAACGACACGGTTTCTGCCGCTAACACGACATTCCCGTACTTCTGTTCATACTCTTCCCTTGTCAAGAATTTGTCTCGCCTGTTATGCTTACGTCCTCGCTTGATCCCGGCTAGATGATAAAACACCAACACTTTAAACTCCAACACGCTCGTTTCTCCCGTGATCAAACGTAATCCCTGCCGGATAATAAACAATAATTGTTCCCGGTTCAATTCCTCCCAACAAGAAGGATAAGAAACCCTCTTCCCTATTTCCGGAATCTCGATCACGTTCATACCGTGAAAAATTTTTCTTGATTATAGTCCGTTTTCTTTCTCACGTACGCAGTTCCATCCTCCGGCGTGATCTCTTTTATATAATCCTGTAATTCCACGATTCCCCGCCCGGCATCCCCGGTGTAAACGTTCTCCATGATCCCGATCAAATCACGTGAAGCCGGCGAGCTAGCGTCAACCGTTTGCCGTTCCGAATCAAAACGAGTAATCACGGAATCCGGCAATACTTTCACGGAAAAGCGACGCACGGCTTTCGCCATGACCAAATGGGGAACCACTTCCCGACACAACTCCACCACCCGTTCCTGCTCCTCCGTCAACACCCCCGCTCGCATCGCCTCCTTTATTTCCTCGTAACGTTCCTTCCCGATATATTTTACCATATCACGATCCACGGAACGAACAAACGGTAACACCCGCAAAAAAAAATAACGACTCCTATCTATCGGGATCACGTTATCGAACTCGGCAGCGTTACTCACGAATAACGATCTCATATCCTTACGCTGAGCCGATTCCTTCCACTCCACAATGGACTCGACATTTTTATCCAGGAATGCGATTAAACGATCAACAGCTTTCCCGGCCTTGTCCCTGATACCCGCATCATCCCGATCTAACATCCATTGCCACGGCAGACTCTCCGATTCCTTGTCAATTTTCACCTTACGTCCGTCCTCTTCATGAGAAACATCTTGATTCCGTGACCATGACAAATAAGCGTTCAATGCTATCGGGAGCTGGAAACGACGAATCAATTCCACGTCAAACTCTTGTTGTTCCCCGTCATTATACGCCTTCAACACTCGATCATAAATTTCCTCTCCCAACACCTCGATCAAATCCTCCGTTGCCAGTTCAATATCCAACATGAACGAATCTAATTTGGCCGTGGCATACAACCAAGGTACACACGCCCGAAATTCCTCTATATTTTCAAATAACATCTTCATCACACGTTCTGTTTTACTCTATCTTTTGGTGCAACATCTTCCTCCCAGAGTACGATCTTATGGTAGAAACCAACTCTCCACGGGGTACCGGGGAAATTTAAACGAATCGTCTCGTTCAATGCCTGCAAAATAATTTCCTCCGGAATCGTAGTGTCTGATGCCAAGTACAATTTCAAGGCGTACAGCATTTCTGAACCCGAGGATAATTTACCATCCACCATGATATTTGATAATGCCGGGTGTAATCCAATCCCCGAAGTAGTAGCACTATCCGCCTTCTCGCTTACCCTTATCTGAGCCTCGATAAAATCTTTTATCTTCTGATCGATCGGGGTAATCTTCCATTCCCAAATTTTCCCTTCATCATCCCTCAGCGAAATCGTGTGAAAAAACTTCCCCACATTTTTCTTTCCTGACAAAGCATTTGCTAACGAACGCAACACTTCATCTTTATGCTCTTCCAACATTTCATCATTATACTCTATCCCGATCCGGGTACATCGTTGCTCTATCTTATCCTTTTGTATATCCCAATACTCTGCCGGGGATTCAATATGAAACGCCACGTTTATCGAATTTTCCGTGATATACTTCAACACCTGTGGAACGTCTGACGAACGCATGATCCAGTTACGAGAACCCCAAAATGACGGAATGGAATACAAAGACCGGGCATAAGAATAACTATTGTGATATGAAATCGAAACAGCTCGAAACGGATCATCCTTATCATACACCGGATACGTTGCAATTCCCGATATACAATTATTTTCAAAATCCCCCACGTATATTTCCCTCACGTCTTCCAATTTTCTACTATCCACCCAGCCCAAACGTGCATTTACACCGGGGATCACCTCCAAACGGGCAATTTTGGCCTCTTTACCGATTCTTTTCCCCCGTGTCGGGAAATGTTTCACGAAATAACCGTGCAAATACTTGTATTCGGTAATCGCCATCTCTATGTAACGAAGATAATCCCACGACTCCAACCATTCCCATATCTTAGCATCACGTCCCCACTCCCGGATCACCTCCCCGTTCTCGTAAACTTTCTTGTAAAGTTCCGGCCCTTGACCGTACAACAACCCTTTTTCCCGTTCCAGGATACCGGGAGCCAAATTATTTTCATCCAACATATCCCGGACAAAAGAAGGGAGATTATTATCCACCCCATAAGGAACCACCTCTTTCCCCGAAACGATCTCCGGCTCAACCTCCCAAGTTTTCGAGAGATTCCCGGCAGAGAATGTTCCGACCATCCCCGAATACATTCCCACTCCAACCCCCGGAATGTTCACGAACCGGGTATTACCTACCCTGTTTATTTCCACGTTTTTCATCGTATCGTAATTTTTTCACCGTTAAACATCATCAAAAGAGGGAGATAAAATTGCCTAGCCTCCCCTTTATCCAAATCCATGTAAGGAATCAAGAAATCAGCATTTCGATAGGTTTTCGCATCCGCTTTCTTACGTAAACGGGCGTTATCGACCTCCACGACCCCCTCGGATTTCATCTCCGACATATTCAGGCTCATGAAGGCCATCGAGAAAGACTTCCCTTCCGCCGTCAACTGGCGCATCTTTTTTATGGCTTCATACAATTTCATGATATAAAAATACCCTGTAATTCATACAGGATAAAGGACAGATATATCCTCTTATATCATTCTTAACACAAGGGATTTATAATTTTCACTACCTCAAAGCCATCAATAAAACTCCCAAACAAGAACATTTGACAATACATATTCAAAAAGCCGATATTTATCCTTCATGGGCCATCTTTCGAGGTCCTTTTCAAGAATCATTACAATTTACTCTTTCTGAATCAACCCATTAGACTCAAATTTCCGTTTTTCACGGAAATTCTGAACCGATTGAACCCCGGCCGCCCCTTTCTTGATTCACGATTGCAAATCCTTACCTACCCCATGATATATGACAACATATTTGAAAACACCGTTTTACACCTCACACCCCGCCGCAGGCAACCGCTTAAACTTTACAGCTAACTTTCAAAAGAATCTAACCATCTTTTACCTTGACACCTCAAGGAAAAGAGTGCAGGATCACCCCGCACTTAACGATACATTACTAGACTTCACCTTGGTATGTTTAACCCACTTCTTTCTCATCATTAAATATTTAAACGAATCCGAGAAGTTCGTTGATTCATAAGGCAAACGATGAGCGGGGAGTTTCTCCGAACGTTTATCCTTGCTGATCCTCTTCTTACCTTTAAATTCGACGATCTTGGTCGGAGTTATTTCCAACGAGCATTTCAACGGCTTGGCATGGTACATATCAATTAACACGTTAGGTAAATTCGGGTTCTTGCCGGAGAATAATTCCATCATGAAATCATACTCATCCCAGGTATAAATAGTCCCCTGATTCCTTGATTCCAGCGTCACCGTCCATCCCGTCCTCTTCCCGTTCCTATCTTTCTCGATAGCCTGTTTCAACTTACCCGCCAAATCCTGTTTCACCTTCTCGTATTGATTCCCTGCACGATCGTAGAACATCGCAACTTTCTTACAATCGTGATAAGCGAAATAACGCAGGAATTTATCCGCAGCCTCTCGAATCCACTCCGGGGGTAACGTGTATAATGTTTTAAGAACACGAAAGTCTTTCCCCTGTTCCTGCCCTATCGAGATAGAAATCATGTTCCCGAAATCAATCCCGATCTCGATCGGTTCATCTTTCCGCAAGTACTTCAATATCCTACAATCCTCCTCGTCACGAATCCCAAACTCTGCCGCATACTTGGAAGACGTTCCATCCCCGTAGAAATTCATCGAGGTCACGGCTGCATAGAACTTGTTTCCCGCCGCCAACCTCGGTTTCGTGGATAATATAGCGGTCAACACGTCTTCCAAATTCCCCTCAAATTCATCCTCGAAATACTCCGGGCGTAAAATATCAGCGTTAATATAAGAAGAGGCGATATAAAAGAACGTGGATTTCAACCGTACCGCATCATAACGTTGTTTCCAACGATCATAAAGCCGTTGTTTATTCTTAATCTCCACCGGATCACCTCCCTCCTTCGCCACGATCAATTCCTCCGTCACCTCGTTCATCACAAAAGCCACTTTCAAAATATTCATGATGCACTCCTTCTTCATCCGGGAGGCTTGTTTCAAAATCCAATCGTATTCCCCGACATTATTAATGTTCGGCATATCCGTTGTAAACGTCTGCCCCCGGTAATAAACACTATCCCCGTACTTCACGTAATATCCCCGGAGCGCCTTCGTCAGCTTCGCGATTTTTGCCTCCGGAAAAAATTTCACCTCGTCCCCGATAATATGCACGTAAGAATTACCCGCGGCGGCTGAAGGGCGATCCAAACTGACCAGAGTGATATTAAACCCGGTAAAGAATATAATTTTGTGCTTGTACGAGAGAATCCGGTTGTAAGGCTTCCACAAGTGTTCTTTAAATTCTTCCGGACACGTTTTTAGCATTTCTTCCGTCACCTCTGGCGGTTCCTTCTCGATCACGTAGTGAATCCCTTCTCTCCATCCTTTACGCTCCAATCCATCAAGGATCACGTGCAATATATTCTTTTGCAAGTTCATGTAGGTATCCGACACGAGAGCCACCGGGGCCCCCGGCATATCGTAAACCATATCCATCAACCGTTCTGTCAGGAAATCATTTGTCTTTCCCCCACCTCGACCGATCACCAGGAACAGGTTACGAGGCTTGATCAACGCCACGAGCTGGGCGAGCCAGTTTGAAAACATTAAAGCAACTTTATTGCTTTTCAGATTTAATTTCTTCTTCGTACTCATCTAACATCTCATCAAAAGGTATAACATCAACAATCCCGGCATCCCGTTTCGCTTTCTCTTTCTCGGCTTCCGTTGCCCCGACAATAGAATCAATTTGCCGGGCCAGCTCGTTACGATCCGGTTTATTTATACCGATCAAAGCCGGATCAAGCGTGTAAACCTTGTAAGGACGATCAAATGTTCCTTTAGGCATTTCCGGGGGATCGGGTAAGTTCAGTTGCCGGATTTCCGCGGACAATTTCATTAACTTCCCGTACACCTCGAAATCTTTCGGTTTTGTTGCCATCTCCCGCACCATTTCCGCAGCCTCCTCCAATTGTTCCGCTTTCAAGTTTCGAAGGGCCTTTTTCTCAACTTTTGAATCCACGTAAAACAAATTTATCGCCTGCTCGAACATATCCCTCGATTGGGCGTAGGAAAACGAAAACGGAGGCTTACAGAAGAATTTTATTGTTTTCGCTCTGCCGTATTTCCGACGCATGGCGTTCATCATCGTGAGCAACTCGATATAGATGGCTTCATCCGGTTTCAAGTTACCCAGTGACCCGGATTCAATATAATTTTCCAACCGTTGAAATACTTTCTCGTCAATATCAAGATTATACAGTATTTCCCGTTTTGCCACCTCGAACTGCCGCCTGTAACGTACCTTGTACAGCATTTGTATCGCCTGAACATTTCCTTTTTCCGCATCAGAAAGCAATCCCATTTGTTCCAATGCCCCGCTCATTAACACCCCACGCCGGATATGATAATTTATCTTGCTTTCCGGATCGAGTGCCGCCCTTGAAAAATCATCCCTCGGCACATCAAAATACATCGCCATATCCGCCTCGGAATATCCCAAAGCGGACAATCGTTCCAACTCCTCGTATTTATCATCGGGAAGTGTCAAAACATCCTTTCCTAAATTTGTAGACATACTCATTATTCAAAAAAATATATTGTTCATTAGCGGCATTTTCCGAGAAATTACCCGAACCCTCCACCACGAAATAATTCCCATTACTTTTGATCAATTGCACCTTCGAGTGATTCCATGCGTACACGATCGAGATTTCCCGATCTCTCGCCTTCGCTTCCAACAAATCCACCACGGCAGGCATCCGGAACCGTAAACTTTCCGACACGTAAAGCAATATTGATCTCACGTTTCCTTTATCATACCATTTTGTCAAAGACTCCACGATCCGGGTATTAATCGAATAGGTACTTATACACAACTCTTCTATCATCCCGGAATACTTGATCACGTAAGGAATAAAAGTGAAAGCGTTAAAGCTATTACACGTCCATAGAAAGACGATCTCCCCAGGAGCGGGCAATTGTCCACAGAGATTTTTAATGTTCTCTATCTTCGCGGAATGTATCTTTTCAAACTTCACGACCCGGCTTTTACCAACATCCCGCCCCGCACCATGTTCCACCTCACGATTACCCAATTCCGAGAGAGAAAACAAACTATTCATCCAACATCCGGGTTACGAGTTCCAACTCCTTTTCCCTCTCTTTCAAGCGTTGTTCACGTTCATGCAATAAATACGGTTTATCTCCCTTCGCGATCTCTGATTTAATACGCCAAATGTTGTCCCGCAATTGTTTTTCCTTCCGGATTAATTCTTTCACGGACATTTTCCGCATTTTATCAACACGACTTTGTGATTCGAATATCCGGTGTTTACCCAGAACCCCGTGATGATTCTTGTAATAATCCAACTCCTGCTTAATACGATAGTCCTCGATGAACGTATTTACCAATTCGAAAGACACGGCCAAACAATCTTCCTCGGAACCACAGCGAAATATCTTCTCATGCAACTCGACAATCCGCCAATACGTTGTAATCTTATCTGCCGCCAAAATTTTAAGCTCGTTCGGGCAATCCCGATCCGACAAGAAAGAATACATCTCCCGGAACCGATCCCGTTCCATTTCCCGGATCGCACCGGAATAATTCGTTTCCTCCAACCCGGCCAAACGGCAAAGCAACAACTTCAACTTAAAAAAATTCTTTCCAGGATCAAGACGCAACATCTTTTTAAAACGTGCATTGTCCCCGTATTGCAAGTAGAGTGCAACCCCCTTTCCGAGATTGCACCCACTTTTCAACCATGATACGATTTCCTCTTTCATACAAATTCAGAAATGATCTTTTCCAAATCCTCACTCCATCCAGAAACGGTATTATTAACAAACACTTTTTTAGGAATATATTCTCGCAAAAGTCTCAAGTTCGCATTCTTGCGTCCCACGATCACCTTGAGATGATCCCTTGACATATCAAGCATCATCGGGATTCTACCAGGGAACACGGTATTAAAATACAACGAACTAAGCAACATCGCTTCTTTCTTCAAATCATACTTCTCGATCACGTCTAAAAGTTTTTCCACCTCGAAAAACATAGGTAAGTGTGACCCGTAGTCAAACACGGGCAATTTCTTTTCCTGCAACATTTTCAAAGTTTTGCCCCTGTTCAAAGCGTACAACTCCCCGCATTTTTTATTCGAAGTCAACAAACCATCAGCCTTCAACATCTTCACCTCGGTAACATCAAAATCATTTACCGGGTAAATATCATCGTTCGTGAGGATGATATTTTCAACCTCCGGACATTCTTCCACGACAGACAATAATTTCGAAACAATATCGAGCGGTGGATTTTCCGTTTTACACTCGTGAGGGATCACCATGACCTCCAAACAACCGCCTTCCAAATCCGGCAATTCCAAATCTTCCACGTCACCCACAATCACGATTCTAAATTGTTCTTTAAAATGTTTCATCCACCCTCGGATGGCCAGCATTAATTCATTTCCCTGTGCCTCGCCTGCCTTGAACGGGATCACGACCAAGTAAGGCTCAGGAGTGAACCCTGGTTCCTCTGCAAGTAATTCCTCGTATTTCTCCTTCCACTCTTTTATTGATTCCGTCAACTCTTCATTCACGGACTTTAAATTCTCCACTTGTTTTTTTAACTCTTCCATCTCCGGGGTAATACCAATAAATTTTTCCTCCACCGGATTCTCTTTCGTTGTTGTAGCTTTCTTTGCCATACATCCAATTTTAAGTAATTCATAATCTTAAAATTGATGCATTTGCAATTGTACTTAAAGGACAAAGAAAGCGGCACCGTCACCAGTACCGCCCAAGTCCAAAACAAAAAAAGAAATCATTTCTCCTCAACCTTCTCCACTCGAAACGGGATCACTCCCATCTCTTCAAATATCTCGTCAATCAATTTATCCAGTTCCTCCCTGGTCAACCCGATAAATTTATACGTCACCAAATAATCAGCCATGACGAACCTCCTTTCCTTTCCGCTCCATCCACTCCTTCTCCTCCATCGCCCGCTCTATCAACTCGTGCAACACCACCAACTCCTCATGGCTAAATTCCTCGCAAGTGTAATTCCCGTCCACCTCAATCTCGTAATATTCCCGGTCATCACCCGCTTTCACTCCAAGCGTGTTATAACGCGTCAAACAAATTTCTCGATTTTTACCCATGACGAACCTCCATTTCCACCAGCGTCGTCCGAATCCCGCCCAAACTATAAAACACATCGTACAACTCCCCGTTACATCTCGACACCGCTTCATCCAAATCATCCCGCACGTCCGTCGTCCGGCTCTCATCGAAAACCTCCTTCAACTCCCAGCGTATTTGCGCCACCCGGCGCATCAAATCATCTACAAACTTTTTGTCCTTCTGGATATCCTTCAACAAGTTATCCAAAAATGGATCATTCATCCCGTTACTCATCTTTTACCCCCTTTCCCACAAATATCCCCATCAATCTCCTGCAACATCACGTCATTATAAATTCCGAAAACCGCATCCACCGCAGAGTCCACCGCCTCGCTAAAATTAATAATAAAATGATCAATCGGACGTTCCGGATAAATCTCCACCGTCTCGTTAAATCTCATCCGGGCAAGCTGCAAATCTGCAACCAAATCCCGAAGTGCTTCTTTGTTTGTCATAATTTCTTTGGTTCTTAACATTTTAGGTACAGATACAAAAAGCGGTGCACCTTTCCCGCTGTTAAGAACCTATTAGGGCTGTGCCACCATTAAGTGACACGACGGGGGTATGCACCGCTATATCTCAATATATGTACTTTCCTGATAGATATAAAAAATCCACCTGACGTGAATCCGTGGTGGTCTATCTCCACCCTAATAGTATTCTTAACACTGCAAAGATGAAAACAATTCCTGAGAAAACAAAACAAAGCGGGGAAAATTCCCCGCTTCAATTACCAATTTATTTATTCAATTTTTCCTTGAGTTTAGCCAATTTACCACCAATTTCATTCAAACTTTGAATATATGTATTATAAAACTCTATTTGCTTTTGAGGTCTTTTTTCCGCAATCTCACGTTTCCTAGAATTTATATAACCTACTCCTGATTGCGAGTTCTGTAATTCCTTCATTTCTTGCCATTCTGCACATTCTTGTTTCGCCAAAAGTCTATTCTTTTGAATTTCAGCATCCAATTGCATCCGCATTAAATCTATTTGATTTTCAGTCAATTTTTTAATACTTTCGATCTGGCGTGTCGCATCTTTCGAGGTTTGCCGTGAGGACCTAATGGAAATTATAATCGCAACTAAAGACAATAGAACATTTGTTACCAAAGTTATTATATCAATTATCATCATTATAAATAGTTAAATTCTAAAATATTATTACTGAGTTAAAATCTCCTTGCCTTAGTATTTATTTCTTTCAAATCTGCTTCCACGGCATCCGTTAAACGCTCAATCTCCTCACCTGTCATTCCATCCAGCTTACTTCCTGTCTTAATAAACTTTTCCCGTTCTCCTTCCGTTTTCAACTTCCGGAAATCTTCTTTCATCTTTTTCAACATCCCATTCTCGTTCATAACCTATTCCTTTCACATCATTAATTTTCTACCTTGGATACCAGCTTTAGTAACCAAATATAAATATATTACTCATAGAACGAATAAAATCTAAAAAAATTCCTAGAAATACCCTAGGAATTTTAATGTGTACAAAAAAGTTTTGAATGATTAAGATGCTACTCTTAATTCAGCATCTATTTTTAATACTTGCGCCCGAAGGCCACGGGCGACTTTTGTTCAACCGGGGGATATGCTCCCGTAGCCTTAAATACTTTCTGCCGCCCGACGTATACGATTAGACAAATCAAGCAAAGCTCCTTTCAACTCTTCAATCTCTTCAGCCGTAAAACTGGTCGGTTTTCCATTTCCATCCCGCCCATCCATCTTATGGTATAACCAAGAACTTGATTTTCCGAAATAAGTCCGGGATAAATCAGCCCATGAAATCGCCACCAACAGATCAGCCAATTGCTTTTTCATGCTCTGAGACTCTTTTGCCGTGTTCATTACTATTTCCATACCGTTGTTTTTTTACTCCCGGCACCTCAATTGTACCGGGCAATTGTTATTCTTCTTTTTTCTCCTCCCTCTCATCAAGTAGTTCATTGAACAATCTTTCTATGTACCACAAGATTTCAGGATACCCGTTAGGATACGATTTCTTATAATTTCGAATAGCCATTATCAGGTCATATTCTTTCTCAGTCAATGTCACTTTTTCCATATCTCTTTCATTTGAACACTACAAATATAGTACGAAAAATCGTACTAAACAAATAATAGTACGATTTTTCGTATTTCTTTTTAGAGCTATCAAAAAAAATCCCGTGACTGGAGCCACGGGAAAACATAAACAAAAATTCAAATCTACACGGATTCAGAGCCACCCGATCCTGTCGGTTCATCAACACCATCAATCACGGGCATTTCTCCCTCGTAGAAGTAAATTCGAGAACCACGAAGCACGGACTCCAGGGTGATTTTATTCACATCCCCCTCGTTATTATCCGTGCTTTCAGTCGTTAACTGCAAGGGATTACCGGGATACCCCGCTAATTTCTTTTTACCCGATAACTGGTATTCAATGATACAGCATAAATCCTCGTTCACGTTGTTTTCCATGAATTCCTCGAATTCCACGTCATCCGATCCGGGACGGCTAAACTCGATCTTCTGTTTGAAGCCCTTGTTGTCTGGATCGCCCTCGGAAGTCTGTCCCACGCTGATCGTGGAAGCTGTCGTTTCAAGGAAAAACGCCTTCGCCCCCGTTTTGAGGACTAAATTTTCTTTAATCAATACCCCTTTCTCATCCGGAGTCGGAAATGTTTTAACATCATTCAACCGGAAAAGGATCAATTTCGCCTTTTTCGGTTTGGTGCGCCCACCATTACTTTTTTTCGGAACACTAACCGGAGAATATCCAACCATAATTTCACATTTTATAAATTAAACTGTTTGTCCCTCTTCTGATCCGGAGCCAGAACCGGATTCTACTGGAGGAACATAACCAAACAACAACTCTGCAATGGCAAATCCAACAGCCTCCCACCATTCAGCAAAAATCTTGACATCATAGTTTTCACCCTGCAACCAAATCTTCGTCGCTCCCTTGTTTTTAGACAACAAGTGAATGAAATTCTCTTTCGGGGTGATAAAGAAACAACCCGTTCCGACCATTCCATCCAGCGGGATAAACGTGAAATTCGTGTGTTGCAAGCGTTTCTTTTTCTCGTCCTCGTTCTTTGAAGTCGGGAACTTATCATCACGAGCAAGCTCGTAGAGGTTCAACAAATCCGGATCAATGAAAATAGGAAGGGCTTTCGTGCGGTACTTTTTCGGAATCTCCCGGTAAATTTCGTCAAATTTATCGTAGATATTCTCTCGGGTCAACACCACATCTTTCAATAAACGAATCATGTTCAACGACTCATCCGCGTGAATTCTCTTCAACACGGTAATATACCCATCAATCGAACCGAACACGTCTCCCGCATCCCCGTCTTTCTTTCCGGAATTTTTGTTCTCATCGTACACGCCCACGGCTATTTGCTCGTCACGTTCCTCTTCAATTTTCGGTTTCAATAGCACCTCGATAATATACTTCACGATAGGCATATCCTTCGGTTGCAAGCCTTCATCGTAAAGATACCCGATCACGTCCTCCATAATCTCCGCAGGCTTAATCGGCACGTTGATCTTGTGTTTGTGATTCGGAATCTCGATCGGGGTAAACTTGGATTGACCGGAAGGAGTCCAGTACGGGGTGAATTTCTGCATCAAATCGCTGATGTGCGACTGGATCGCCCGCCAAACCGTCTTTTCCGTCATCTTGGTCGTCATGTACTGCGTGGCCTGCAATTTACCGAACAACAACGTGATAATATCGTACTTCACGTTAGCGACGTACTTCCCAAACTCCTCTCTCAACTCATCCGTCACGATCGTATCGGCAGCGTTCACCATCAAACCATCCCCGTTCACGAAGTTTTCCAACACTTTATTATGCAGAAAATCCATGTTCAATTTAAAATTACCCCTTTCATTCCCTTGAATTTTCTCCATCTTTTTATCCTGCTCCGGATATTCAGACAACGTGTCCACAAGTTCTGTCAAATTACGAACTTGTTCCTCCGCACTCTTTTTATACGCATCATATTTAGCTTGCAATGCTTCCAACTTATTCTTGTAATCCAAAGCATTTTCTAGGCCATGATCATCACTCATCCCGGATAAGTCTTTCTCAAACTTATTCACGAAATCCTCGTTATACATTTTAACCAAGGTCTTCCTCTGTTCCTCGGTCAAAGCGTATTTCCCGTCTTTCTTCTCGAAAGACGTAATCCCCAATCGGCTCATTACCGCCGCTAACAGTTTGTCAAACATATATCACGAATTAATGTATTTATTAATAAGATTCATCTCTTCCAATTCCTTCGCCACCTCGACGGCACGTCCCAGAGTCCCGATCTCGTCAATCAACCCCACGGCAACAGCTTCACGGGCATAAAACATTTTTCCCGAAAGAATCCCCGGAGTATCCAGTTTCAAACATTTCCGTTTCTCTTTCACTTCCTCCTGGAACCGGAGAGCCATCGGGTTCAAGCTCTCCTGACGAATTTTCGTGTAGTCTCCCTCCAACGCCAGGCGAAACGACTCGTTTTTATTCTCGCTCTGGTCAGCGTAAATCTCGTGAAATTTCACTCCCATACGCTCGTAGTATGGTTTCAAGTCTGAAAAACTACACATCACGCCAATTGATCCGAACGCCGAACTCACGTCATTATCCGCCACGATCCGGTCACAATTACAAGCGATCCAGTAAGCCGCACTAGCCGCAACATCACAGGAGGCAACAACAGGTTTCCCCTTTGCCTTCGCAGTAGCAATTGCCTTGCATAACGGGGAAACAGCGTTACACGCCCCTCCACCCGAATCTATATCCAAAACGATAGAAGAAATATTCTCGTGTAGAGCCGCCTCCTCGATCTGCATGGCAATCTCGTCCGCGCCGTATGAACAAAAAGTCCCGTATTTTATCATCGTACCCTTTACCGAAATAATCGCCGTACTCCCTTTCGGGGATTTATCATACGAGCTTTCACCTTCGTGGGATAATTGTTGTATCGGCGTTATCTCGGAAAGAGTTTTAGTAAATTTTTCATCACTATAAGCACCCGTCAATATATTATTAACGATCACGTGTCCGGCAATGGCATCCTCCGGACGCAGGAACCATACCCCCTTTAAAATCTGTGATATTAAATATGGATACATCTTTCTTTTTTACGAAAGATAGATGCATACACGAAATATTTAAAGGACTTTAAGCCTTCAAGAAACGAGCACGATAAATGGAATCACATTGAAAACTAACTTTGAACAATCCACTTTTAGCCACTTCCAACTCTGCCGACGTTTTTACCGGGTTCCCAGGGATACCGATCACTTTCCACTCTCCCGAATTATACATTACCCGGATCACAACATCAGCGTGTTCAAGAGTTGAAAATCCAGAAAGCATACTTGGATTATCCATTGTCACGTTACATTTCACCTCTGTCTTGTAAGAAACTCCCGCCTCGGAACGTGCCGCCTTCTCGGTCAATTGTCCCGTTCCCGGGGTAAAAGGGAACGGTTGCCAATCTTTCCCCGGTAAAAATTCAACTTCCACGAAAACATCTCCCGCCCTTCCCCGGTTAATCCATTGAAGTAGCGCGTATTCTATCTTTACAACTTGTTGCACAACCATACCATTCGTTATTATGAATGTAAATGCATTACTTTTGAACACTTACACTTAAATTTCTTATAAATACCTACATAACAGACTTTTGCAAGTCCTCAAATATAATTTTTCGTTTTTTTCGGTTCATCCGGTAGTCAGATTTCTTCACCGCCTCGTAATTTAACGCTGTATTTTTGATATTATAAGCCTGTAAAATGGACTCGACAATCTCTTTCTGTGAAAACTTTTTCCGGTACCCCGCCTCGAACAATAATCTCATCCGAAGGTTAAATTCGGCCTCTATGTAATCTTGAATTTTTTCCTCTCCCCACCTTGATACATAGATAAAACGATACTTGATGATGTACTGGTTGGCCCCCGTGACCGGGATAATAAAACTAACCGGATCGGTACACGGCAGCCCCTTCACGGGCATATCCGAGGTCATCACCATTGAATAGATATGCTTACCAATATCACTTTTGCGGGAAAGAATAATATTTCCCTCCTTATCCTGCCGCATCTCATGCCGACAAAAATCAGCCAGGTGCGGTTTCAAACTAATTGTCAAAATAGAACCTTTACTCATAATCATCTGAATTTCAATCCTAATTTAAGCATTTCCTACCAAAATAAAAAGTAAAACGTGGAGAATATCATTTCTCCATCCCAAGAATATCTCCTCTACACGCATCTTTATAACTTCAAGTTTTACCGGAAAATTTTGTAACCACGTAACACCGTTATCAACACCAAGTCAACGACCAATATATCAACATTTTACACATTACAAATTATCAAAATATTTTTGTAACCACGTAACGAGCCAAAAATGTAACCTTGTATTTAATGAATTAGTTACATTTTCATTTTGTAACCTTGTAACCAAGTTACAAATTAAATGTAACCATTAATCATTTGATTTATTGAACATTCAGCGTGATAATACAGAGTTACATTTTTTTCCGGTTCTTTTAGAAGGGGGAAAGGGGAAATGGAATAACACCCCGCCGCCCAGGCGTAAAAGGAAGGGGCGCATTGTTACCAACACGCCCCTGGAATAGTTTCAAAACTACATGCAAGTGGTCAATATTCATAAGGTCATTTCTTTTTCAACAGGTCCGGCAATCCCGTAATATCACTTTTCCGTATCTTCTTGTAATCACCCGAAAACTCTATCCCGTATGAATAACGTGACAACGTGGCAATCATAAATTCCTTCACGATCTCCACGAATTTCTCCCTTGTGCCAACTTTACAGAGGTTATCAATTAAATACTCCTTCCCCACTGGCATCCGGTACAAGAAATCGTACACTTTTTCCCTGTATGTATTATCTGGGTTATCCATTAAAACGGTTTTTCTTCCTCGGTTATACTCCCTTTATCCGCCAGCTCAACGGGATCAATCGGTTTCGTCTGAATATAGATCATGTCTTTGGCCACGTTATCCTTATCCTTCCGCACGATTCGCCCCTGCGAATTTTGTAAGGCTTTCGGGTTAAACACGTAATTGTTATAAACGCAGAAAGCTTTCAATGCTTTCGTGAATTTGTTGGTCGTCCATTTTTGCGTTTTGGTCGCTTTCGTGAAATCATCCAAAGCTTCTTCCCTCACGATTTGCGTGTTCACGTTGTTACCTGTCAGGTCAAAATAAACTTCCGCCCAATCTTTAAATGCCGCCCCCATTTCCGATAACATTTTCCGCATGGTTACATTTTTCATGGGAGGGTTTATCTTCCGGGGGGAGGGGATCGACAAGTAAAACCGCAAGCACTGGGCAAAAAAGTTCAAATCAGCGTTCCATTCATCATCATTATAATCATCAAACAAATTCTTCCCGAAATCATCCGCAATTTTCCGTGTCTGCCTGTAATTATTTCGTTCCGTCTTCTCGTGATAATAGTCAGAGAATACCGTGTATAATACCCGTGCTTCCGTTGAATCATCCGAATTCCGTAAAGGGAAATTTGAAGTGAAACAGAATTTCGGGGATTTCGTGAATGGAATCTCGTAAGACTTGTTATTCTTAGGATTCACGGTCATAACCCCCGTTATCGTGTCATAGAAAAACTCAAATGGCAAATACTGATCAGCGTCATCCACCAAAACGATGTCGGTGTATTCCGTCACCCGGTCGTAAATGTGCGGGTTCTTCGTGATCTCAGGATTTCGTCCCGGTAACGTGACAGACTTTTTGAACAGGTTCAACGAGGAATAACAGAACGATTTCCCGGATCGCCCGTGACTCTCTCCATCAGCCGATATTTTATTATCAATAGCGTACACCGCCCACGGTCTCGCCTTATTCTTGTACTGGTGCAATAAATACCCGATCGAAAACATTTTATTGATCAAATGTTCTTTTTGTTCTTGAATCTCCTCCTCGTTTAATAATTCCCCGTCGATCGAGAACCGATGATCCGCTATATATTTCCTCTTGAACTCTTCATCTTTACAATCCAACCGTCCTTCCAATTCAGTTTGCCAATGTACCCTACTCGCGTTGATCAAGTAACAAAAGAACTTTGAATCGTAATTAAATATTTCTATATCGTACTGCCCCGTATCCTCGTTTCGTGTGATCTTGAATTGATCCGGCAATATCTTGAAATTGCGCTGGATCACTTTTTCCTCCCAGGCGAAACGGTTCGAGTCCCCCGGACGTAATTCCCGAATCTCGCTTCCTGTTACCAGGATCGTTTTATTCCGGAAAAACAAATACTGGGAGAACTGGTCGAAATCCGTGAAATCTATATTCAATTTTGGCAACCCCTTTAAAGTGGCTTCGGAAAGCTGATTCGGTTTACGAACCACGTTCCGGAGAGGGATCGGCAAGTAACGATCCTTCAAAAAATTCAACGTGAAATCCTTGATCTCTTCTGCCTGTACCTCCTTTACCATATTCTCACTTACTCGAACAAAAATAGTCTCCCCTTTCGTGTTCTTGTATTCTATTTTCCCGAACCCGTTAGCGTGAAGGAAAAATAAAGCGTGTTCGTCATTCAAGTAATATTTTATCCCTTCCTCTTTCGTCACCACATCCCAGAATTGTAATGGCATGGCCACGTTCACGAGCTTTTTGAAATCCGAAATAGATGGATACAATTCCACGTAATCCCGCAAATCCTTCCGGGGTTTCCCCCGGTTGTCTTTAAATGTCGATAACGAATCCGGAAGCCAAATGAAACGAATGTCTAAAAACTTCATTCCTAAACGTAACGACGCACGAATTCCCGTGGAATCAATATCCGGAAGGATGTACAACGTGTTCACACAAGCCATGATCTCTTTATACTGGCTCTCGGATAACGCCGCGGTCTCAGAGTTAAGCCAAAGCGGATAGTAACCGAACCCGGCCACGTTCAATGAATCTCTATCCCCGGAACAAATTATCGCTTCCTCGATTTTCTCTATGTCTTTCGGCTTGTCATCCTCTTCCTGTCTCTTTAATTGCGCCGTCCTTGAGTCCTCATATGCCTTTTTCAACTGCGACAACCCGTTAATAAAATCCTTCGGCTTATTCCCAATGTACCTGAACCTGTATTGCTTTTCGGGATTTAACGGTTGATACAACTTCTTCCATTCTCCATGATCAAAAAGGAATATCGGGTACGTCGATGTCGTTTTCGTGATCGTGGCTTTCCGGTTCTTCACGTAGGTAAAACTATTAAGCGAATACACGTTGTATTTTTTACAAACCTCACTTGTAACCTTGGGACCAAGAACCGCCAATTCCTCTTTAGATATTTCCGTTTTCACGTCAAACTCGTAACTTCCTTCTGATTCATCCGGAAGTGCATCCCGAATCTCAAGTTCCGGTTTATTCACTTCTGACTTGATCCCCCCAATCCCATACCGTCCCGCCAGGATCACGATGGCTTCACGGAACGTCTTCCCCTCCTCCTTCATGCATACCCGGATTGCATTCCTGGGAACCTGATCATCCCCGAAATCTGTTACCAGCCAATTACCATCTTCAACTTGTTTCAATGACGCTGATGGAGTTCGCTCATCCCGAATTTTAAACCTTTTTTCCCGTGTTTCCAACGCTTTCCGGGCTTGCGGGTAATAATACAGGATAATATCTAATCCCCCGTTTGTTGCATCTAATATCGCTTGTTCTTCAACATACATAGTTACATTGTTACAATTGTTTCTGTTATCCCCGATTGACTAAACATGAACCGGAACTCCTAAATTCGAGAATAAAAATCACTCGCCAACGGACAAAATATTTTCATGTTTAACGTGAAATTACATTGATTCAAAAAAACGTTTTAACGGGTATAATTCCAGTTTGAGATAAAACGCCCCCTCGCTTCCGATCTCGAACCGACACCCATGCCAAACGACAAGAAGAATAAGAATAATCAATATGACCAATGTTCCGTAATTGACAATCGTGTATATCGTTTCCATTTTCATGATCGTGTATTTGTTGATCCAGGGTTTCATCATTATTTACCTCGCTAAATCAGTCATCAAAATCCTCGTGATGTAAATTGTACCCGGCCAATATTGCTTTTTTCAATTGTTCTCGGTAATCATGATTACTTGAATCTTCTTGTAATATCTTGTCTGCTAATTCATAGGCTTTTTCTTCCAGGGACATTTCACCTTCCCTGGAGTACTGGATATCCATCCGGGATTTATATCTTGAGTTTTCATGATTCATTTCAACGGATATAGCCACTTCTGCCGCATTCATGCCGATGCCCGCTCTCGTCATTTTTATTAAAAGGAATTGAGCCAATTGAAAACAATCTTCCCAACTTGTTATTCCTTTCAAATACCCGTTAATACCGGACTTTTGACCAGCCTCGAACATGGATTTGGCGAATGTCTCGCCCGCATTACAACCGTTGTTTTTAACGGTTTCTTCATATATTTCCTTAAATGTTTTCATGATTATTTCTGTCAAAGTGAGTGATTATTTCTTTCATCGTCTTGTAAGCATCCTCCCCCATCACCTTGCTAAAATGACAGGGAAAATCTTTATTCATAGCTATTATTTCATTCCGTTATAAATCCTTTAGGAAAATGCTCTTCATCATCAGCACCCGAATCCAATATACAATTGTAAATCGGATAGTATGGAATTGATTCTCCCCAACAGGAGGATGGTTTATGCAACGGTATTGCGTGCTCTAACGCATTCTCACGATAGGCACAAAGTGTTTCCGATTTAGCCAGGAAAACAAGTCCTATCTTCTTCGCCTCTTTAAAGGCTTTCTCTATTTTCTTACACGCCATTTTTTGTTTAGGTGTAATTTCAAATTTTTCTATTGCAGGCATGATTACTTATATTATTTTCTATATAATTACTTCCATTTTAAGGCATTTTCATAGTTTGTATTTAATAATTATTACTTCTTACCATGATTTAAATTGCTACCTAATTGAATCAAATTATTTTTATATCAGTTTTTTTTATACATTTAATCCAAAATTTAGCTACATGAAAAAGAATAAACTTGATGACAATGAGTTAAACAATTTTGAGAATCGCAGTCCAGACTTTATAAGATTACAGAATGATCTTGACACTCCTAAATTTAGGCAAGAATTTCGTAAAAGTTCCCAATGGTCGCTTGTGATTTCAATCGTAGCCATTGCTATTGCATTTACGTCTCTTATGGTTTCCATTTTCAAATAGTTTGCTCTACTTAATTATTTTATCGATCAATTTTTTCAAACTGTCGTAATGCTTTTTAGCCAATTCAACAGCTTCTTTGGAAGCGTCCCCAGACATGATTAAATTATCTATTTCATTCATCCCGTAGCGTATAGCCTCGTACTCGGGATACGTAATGGTTACTTTGCGAGGCTTTGGATTTTCTGTATTTGTATTTTTGCTCATACTGTTATTTTAATGATCTGATATAGGTAATTTTATTAATGCAATCAGCACACGTTACATCTCGGATAGAGCCGCAAAACCCTTCATCAACCCTTTCAGCTCCTTCATATTCCATTGCAGAATCGGGTATAGCGTTACCGCAGAGTGTATATTCACCACCTTTTGTCACGGAGTCAACCAAGCAAACGACTTGCACAATTTCTCCTTGTTTATCATATCTCATTTTTTGAAGAGATGCAGGTATTTTCTTCATATTGTTTACTAATTGATTTATTCGATATAAACTTGAACAACAAAATTGAATTCCAATAGAAGTTGCTTAACCTGGAGTATATCGCATGGATTCTTCCCATACGGGATAAATATCGTTCGTTCTTTTGTCACACAGCGAATACCCTTCTTCCGTAGACGATAGAGGATATTGTTTCTTCGCTTATATCTTTTCGGGGACATACGCAAAATTTTTTTGTTATTTTGCTCCTGTCTTACCATTCGGACTCTGCATCATACTCGTATCTCAACAAGGAATTCAGATTTGAAAGTATTTCCTCGTAGGTTCCAAGAATCTTGACTGCATCATCAGATCGCGCACCAAGACCAGTTTCCAACTGTTTTTTGACTTCCGTTATCCTCGTGATCTCTCCACGGATAAAAGCGAGATTCTTGCGAAGAATATTTATATCCAAATTAATTCCGTTCATTTTATTCCTGACTTTTAATTTCAGCACATATTTTCCTATACAACATCCGATAAGCTCGCCCCTTCACGGTCTCACAAATAACACCCCGGATGTATAAACGAGAAATAGCATCGCTATCTCTTTGAAATTCTTTCACCTTTTCTTTGTCAATGGCATACTTTCGCAATTGTCGTGACAAAGGAGGAGCCATACAACCAAATCTTATTTCCATAGGCTTTTGAATTTTGTGGGGAACCTCGATGGAGGCCCCTCACGATTATCTATCAAAAAAGTGGTACTACAATATCTCATAATTTTTCTTTTTAGGTTTTGGAACTTAGCCCGGAGGGAGGGAATCGAACCCTCATGAACCCGCTTCTGTTAGCAAAATTTCCGGCCTAGCCCGGGTTCTCACATTTTACCGATCCACTCGGCTCCTCCTGATAACCGGAGGAAATCTCACGACTTGCCCCGGTCAAATCAATCAAAAACAAACAATCAAACCCCCAACTCCGCCGCCATCACCGCCAACGCCACAACATTCGTCACGGCATGTCGCTCCTTCAACTTCTCCATCCTACTTTTCACCGTAGCAACAGACACGCACAACCGATCCGCCACCTCATTCATCGTCCGTCCCGCCATCACTTCCCGCAACGTGTCTACCTCATACCCCTTTAATCCCGCTCCCACTCCACAAAACTTTCCCCGTCCAGGACAATCCGTCCGACCACACGCTGAATTATACACGTCCGGGGTCACCTTCCCATCCACCATATCCGGATCACCATCAAGGCTCCCGAACTTGCAGAACAACCATTTCTTAAACCCGCTCTCGAACCCCACGATCCCGAACGAATCTCGGATAAAACGTTGTCCCTCCTTATCCATCAAATACTCGTCAAGAAAACGCCTTTTCTCTTTACTCGGCAATTCCTCGAATTGCATCCGTTGTCCCCCATGAATAGCGTAAATCACGTTATCACTGGCAAAAATCTCCGTTCCTCTAAATATCCCCGCCGGGATATTGGAACATTCTCCAAAATTGTCTACTTTTGTTCTCATAATCGTTAAGATTAAATCCCGCTGAAAAGTTGTCCAGACCCTAAGCGGGATTTTTTTTATTAAACATTCTTTGATTCAAAAAGCTCAAGTGTATTTCTTGCACACTTCGATATAATTTCCTTTTGTTCCTCTGTCAATTTTTGCGTTTCCGATCGTTTATACAAAGGATACAAACCAGCACTTACCAGTAGAAACACATCTTTCAATCTATCACAAAAAACGGGAGTTAACACACGCTTCTCCCCTCTTCTAATCATCTCTTCATAATCACGTTTCAATTGTTCAAAACCGAACAAATAATTATCACGCACTCTCCCGTAAAACCTAAACCTATAATCTCTCTCCGCAAACGGCATATATACCTTACCTTCTTCCATGAACAAAAAAATAGGATAATCTTTCGTTGAAAAATATCTACACCTAAAATCCCCATGCACAGCCGAATAATCAACTAACGAGTATATCGAATATTTCCGACACATCTCATCCGTGACTCCCGGTCCCCAAAAGGCCAAATCACCAGCCGACATTTCAGATTTGATATTAAACGTGGCAAAGGTTTCCTCCCCGGGAAGTAAAGGTTCTTTCTCTATCTTCATTCTCATTCAATTATTATTTATTTAAAAACTCCGCAATAGCAAGACGTATCACCGTCGATAATTTAGTGTTCATTTCTGCCGCTTTCTCTTTTAACTGATCTTCCATTTCCTTGGGAATTAAAAGTGACCTATCCTACACTGGAGGAGAAGGTTCAGATCATCAAGAACACCATTCCGGT
>OHAO01000043.1_pt1 | contig 67355 bp, 52 predicted proteins | sample 1577151 | NCBI WGS metagenome assembly OHAO01 (sample SAMEA3541585, study PRJEB24748) | human gut metagenome | biome: human gut; feature: human-associated habitat; material: faeces | place: China | collected 2012 | reverse complement strand
TCACATCCGGAGACCTTACATCGAGACATGTGTATCGCATGCTCCGGGAGTTCGTCGGTTTTATGGCAACCCTACGTTACGAGCCATGCACTCAATTCATAAATGTGTTGCAAAGGGCGTTCCACATTTATTGGCAGTTCTCCGCAATGAGCCTCGCTATTCATAAGATTGTCAGCAAAAGGCGCTGCCAATCGTATTTCTCTTTGCGGCTATGTTTTCGTAAACTTTCAATTTATTTCCGGTGCTTATTCTCCAAAGCTGCTTCCACGAATCCCTTAAATAACGGATGGGGTCTGTTGGGTCTGGACTTGAGCTCGGGGTGTCCCTGGGTGGCTACGAAGAAGGGATGCTCGGTAAGCTCGCACATCTCCACGATACGTCCGTCAGGGGACAGACCGGACAGACGAAGACCGTGTTCGGTGAGGACGGCACGATAATCGTTGTTAACCTCATAACGATGACGATGTCTCTCGGAGATATTCTCCTGTCCGTAGAGCTGATAAGCACGGGAATCCTTATCCAGTACACAAGGGTATGCACCCAGTCTTAAGGTACCGCCGATATCCTCGACACCGTTCTGATCCGGCATCAGAGCGATCACAGGATGTGTGGTGTTAGGATCCAGTTCCACACTGTGTGCATCCGTATACCCAATGACATTTCTTGCATATTCTACGATCGTCAGCTGCATTCCCAGACACAGTCCCAGGAAGGGAACTCCATGGGTTCTTGCATACTGAATCGCCAGGATCTTGCCTTCGATACCCCGGGAACCGAAGCCACCGGGTACCAGGACACCGTTGCAGTCACCTAATAGTTCTTCCACATTTTCAGACGTTACCGTCTCGGAGTCGATCCATTTGATGTGTACGGTCGCATGATTGGTGATACCGCCATGCTTCAGCGCCTCTACGACACTGATATAGGCATCGTGCAGAGAGACATATTTTCCGACCAGAGCGATCTGCACCTCATCGGTAGGATGACGCAGGTCCTCCACCATCTTCTTCCAGTCTGCCAGATCCGGTTCCGGACAATCCAGATGCAGACATTCACAGGCTACCTGTGCCAGATGCTCTTTTTCCATAGCTAACGGAGCCTCATACAGATATTCCACATCCAGGTTCTGCAATACATGACTCTGAGGTACGTTACAGAACAGAGCAATCTTATCCTTGATGGACTGATCCAGAGGATGCTCACTTCTGCAGACGATGATATCCGGCTGGATGCCCATGCCCTGCAGATCCTTAACACTGGCCTGGGTAGGCTTGGTCTTCAGTTCCTGAGAAGCACTTAGATAAGGAATCAGCGTTACATGGATCAGAATGGCATTATCATGGCCCACCTCATGCTGGAACTGACGAATGGACTCTAGGAAAGGCTGGCTCTCGATATCACCTACGGTACCGCCGACCTCAATGATGGCGATACGGGTCTCATCATCGGTAAAGTTGCGGTAAAAGCGGCTCTTGATCTCATTGGTGATATGAGGGATGACCTGTACAGTACCTCCGCCGTAATCACCACGACGCTCCTTCTGCAATACGGACCAGTATACCTTACCGGTGGTGACATTGGAATTTTTATCCAGATTCTCATCAATAAAACGCTCATAATGTCCCAGGTCCAGGTCAGTCTCCGTGCCATCCTCTGTGACGAATACTTCGCCGTGCTGGATCGGGTTCATGGTGCCGGGATCAATATTAATATAAGGATCGAATTTCTGCATGGTTACTCTGTAACCTCTTGCTTTTAACAGTCTTCCCAGGGAAGCTGCGGTAATTCCTTTTCCCAGACCGGATACGACTCCTCCGGTCACAAACACGTACTTTACTGCCATAATTTTCTCCTCCTTTTGATATACAAGAAACAATTTATAAAATAAAAAGAGCGAGAAACTCCCCTTGGGGAGCACCTTCGCTCAATAACTGCCATAATTTATAGTAGAATGACAAAATCTTTAGTTGTGATACAGCTTCTGGTTCTGATAATGAGGTTCGCATGTCAGGTTCACACCTAACTTGCGGAAGGTATTCATGTCGATCTGGGACAGGATCACGCTGGAGTGCACTTCGGAACCTTTCAGGTTCTTCAACTGCTCCACAGCAGCCTTCGCAGTATCATCCGTAGCTGCACAGATGGAAAGGGCGATCAATGTTTCATCCGTATGCAGCCGGGGATTGCGGTTCCCCAGGTAGTTTGTCTTCAGATCCTGGATAGGACCGATGGCGGTAGGTGAGATCAGCTGTACTTCATCCGGAATGCCGGCCAGAGCCTTCAAGGCATTTAATAATAATGCGGAAGAAGCCCCCAGCAGAGTACTGGTCCGTCCGGTGAGGACTCTGCCGTCCGGAAGCTGGATCGCAGCTGCCGGTTCCCCGGTGGTCTCTGCTTTGATATTGGCTGCACTGACTACTGCGCGATCGTCGATGGTGACACCTGCCTGCTTCATCAGAAGCTCAAGCTTTAAGATCTGGTCGTCACCGGCGGTACCCTGGCGCTTTTGGCACAGAGTGTGGTAGTAGCGGCGGATGATTTCCTGTTTTGCGGCGTCTCGGACAGCTTCGTCATCGACAATACCGAAGCCTGCCATATTGACACCCATGTCAGTAGGAGACTTGTAAGGACAGCTGCCCATGATCTTTTCGAACATAGCGCTGACTACGGGGAAGATCTCCACGTCACGATTGTAATTGATCGTGGTCTCACCGTAAGCCTCCAGATGGAACGGATCGATCATATTGACATCGTTCAAGTCTGCGGTAGCGGCTTCATAAGCCAGGTTCACCGGATGCTTTAACGGAATATTCCAGATCGGAAAAGTCTCATACTTAGCATAACCGGCCTTGATGCCTCTCTTGTATTCGTGATACAGCTGGGAGAGGCAGGTAGCCATCTTGCCGCTTCCCGGTCCGGGAGCAGTAACGACTACCAGAGAACGGGATGTTTCAATATAATCATTTTTACCGTAACCTTCATCGCTTACGATGAACGGAATATTGGAAGGATATCCGGGAATGGAATAATGGCGGTATACCTTCATTCCCAGAGACTCTAGTTTTTTCTGATAAGCAATGGCACTGGGCTGCCCGGCAAAGCGGGTCAGACATACACTGCCGACATACAGACCATAGCCACGGAAAGCATCGATCAGACGTAACACATCCAGATCATAGGTAATGCCAAGATCGGAACGGACTTTGTTCTTCTCGATATCTGCGGCATTAATGACGATGACGATTTCTGCTTCGTCCTTCAGCTGTGCCAGCATATTGATCTTGCTGTCCGGATGGAAACCGGGCAGAACGCGGGAAGCGTGATAATCATCAAACAGCTTGCCGCCGAATTCCAGATACAGCTTGCCGCCGAATTTCGCGATACGCTCCTTGATCTTCTCAGACTGCAGACTGAGGTATTTGTCATTGTCAAAACCTATCTTGTACATTGCTGACACCTTTCTCTATGGATCTTTGCAACTAAAATCCCATGATGTTCTATTATAGTTTAGTGTCTCCCAAAAATCTACTGGAAAGTAAAAAAAAATTTGGAAATCATTATTATATCTAACAAATTTGAGCAAATAATCACATAATGAGCAATTTTAAACAAAGGCCTCCTTTTTTATAATGTAATTACAATAAAACAGAACAAAAAAGTTCTGAAAAAGCAAAAAACTATATACGGGAGGGACGCGTTTTGCAATACGGCTATTTCGATCATGTAAAAAGAGAATACGTCATCGACAACGTGGCTCTGCCCTGTTCCTGGACAAACTATCTGGGTGTCGAGGACATGGCGGCGGTCATCAATCACACGGCGGGAGGTTATCTGTTCTACAAGACTCCCGAGTATCATAGGATCAGCCGTTTCCGTGGGAATGGGGTACCCATGGACCGGCCGGGATTCTATGTATACATCAGAGATAATGAGAAAAAGGATTATCATTCCATCTCCTGGCAGCCGGTGGCGAAGGACCTGTCCAAGGCAAGCTACCGCTGCCGTCACGGACTGTCTTACACGGTCTATGAAAGTGAGTATGACGGACTGGCATCTTCACAGACTATGGTCATTCCCCGTGGGGAGAATGTATTGTTGTGGGACGTAAAGGTGAAAAACACCACAGATGCCGTCAGGGATCTTTCCTTATTTACTTACATGGAATTTTCTTTCCATCACATTATGATCGACAACCAGAATTTCCAGATGAGCCTGTACTGTGCCGGATCTTCTTATGAAGATGGCATCATCGAGGAAGACTTATTTTACGAGGAAAAAGGGTATCAGTATCTTACTGCCAGCTTTACACCGGATGGCTATGACTGCGTAAGAGACAAGTTCTTAGGGGTGTACGGCACCGAAGATCATCCTGCGGGATTGGACAGAGCAGTTCTCTCCGGTTCCACAGAACTGGGAGGCAACCACTGCGGAAGCTTACAGAAAAATTTCAAACTGCAGACTGGTGAGGAAGCCCGCTTCGTGATCATGCTGGGAGAGGGCAATCGCGAAGAAGGCAGAAGGATCCGTGTAAAATACAGTGACCTGAAGAGAGTGGATGCGGTCTACACCGATCTGGCAGCTTATTGGAAACAAAAATACGATGCACTGCAGATCAAGACTCCGAACGAAGGCATGAATACACTCATCAATACCTGGACACTGTACCAGTCGGAGATCAACGTCATGTTCTCACGCTTTGCATCCTTTATTGAGGTCGGAGGTCGTGTGGGACTGGGATATCGTGATACGGCACAGGATGCCATGACGATCCCTCATTCCAATCCGGATAAGTGCCGGGAAAGAATCGAACAGCTGTTAAAGGGTCTCACCACCACAGGATACGGTCTGCACCTGTTCTCACCGGAATGGTTTGAAGAAAAGACCGGGGACAAACCGTTCCAGTCACCGACGGTGATCCCGGAGCCGGACAAACAGAGCATGATCCACGGAATCAAGGATGCCTGCTCCGATGATGCCCTGTGGCTTGTGGGTGCAGTGGTAGAGTACATAAAAGAAACAGGAGACCTGAATTTTGCCAGAAAAGAGTTCACCTATGCAGATACTTACGTATTGGGAAATAAAGTAACGGAGAGTGTATATGAACATCTGAAGCGGATTCTGGACTTCAGCGCGGAGCAGGTCGGTGACGACGGAATCTGCAAGGGACTTCGAGCTGACTGGAATGACTGCCTGAATCTGGGCGGCGGTGAGAGCGCCATGGTAAGCTTCCTGCACTACTGGGCATTGCAACATTTTATCACACTGGCGGAGATCCTCGGGGAGAGAGAGGACGCGAAGCATTATCATCAGCTGGCGAATAAGGTAAAGGCAGCCTGCGATGCGGTATTGTGGGACGGTGACTGGTACATTCGCGGCATCACGAAGAACGGGAAAAAGATCGGCTGCAAGGAAGACGCAGAGGGCAAGGTACATCTGGAGTCCAACGCCTGGGCAATTCTGTCCGGCGTGGCAGATCCGGAGAAGAGTGCAAAGACGTTGGAGACCATCGACGAATATCTGTATACACCGTATGGTTTACTGCTGAACACTCCTTCCTATACGAAGCCCGACGATGATATCGGATTTGTAACGAGGGTATATCCGGGCCTGAAGGAAAACGGAGCAATTTTCTCCCATCCCAATCCCTGGGCATGGGCAGCAGCCTGTGTCTGCGGCAGAGGCGACCTGGCAATGAAATTCTACGATGCGCTGTGTCCTTACTGGCAGAATGATAGGATCGAGATCCGGGAATCCGAACCCTATTCCTATTGTCAGTTTATTGCAGGCAAAGATCACACGGCATTCGGCAGAGCAAGACATCCATTCATGACAGGCAGCGGTGGCTGGTCCTACTTCAGCGCTACCAGATATATGTTGGGAATCCGTCCGGATTATGACTGCCTGATCATCGATCCCTGCATTCCGGCAGACTGGGAAGGCTTCGAGGTGACCAGAAGATGGCGTGGAGCAACTTACAATATTAAGGTGGAAAACCGCAGCAAGGTGATGCATGGGGTAAAAGAGATCCTTGTGGACGGACATAAGGCAGATAAAGTACCCGTATTCCGCGCGGGTACGAAACATGAAGTATTCGTCATTATGTAAATGATGCCAGGGTCAAAAGGTCTAAGCCCACATGAACTTGCGCATAAGTGGGTGAAAGACCTTGGGACCGGAGCGGAGAAGTGGTAGTGCGTAGCACGGAACAAAAGCAAAAAAAGATAATATATAAGGAGGCAGTATTATGATCAAATTTGGTACCGGTGGTTTCCGAGCCGTCATCGGAGAAGATTTTACGAAGGAGAATATCCAGATCCTGTCCAAGGCACTGTGCGATAAGATGAAAAAGGAAGGTGTGGAGAACACCGGAATGGTCATCGGTTATGACCGACGTTTCCTGTCCAAGGAAGCCATGCAGTGGGCTGCAATGGTATTCGCGGCAGAAGGGATACATACAAAACTGATCAATAAATCCGTACCGACACCTCTGGTAATGTTCTATGTGATGAAGCATGACTACCAGTACGGTATGATGATCACGGCGAGCCATAATCCGGCAATCTACAATGGTGTTAAGGTATTCACCTACGGCGGCAGAGATGCAGACGAGAAACAGACCATGGAGATCGAGCAGTTTATCAATGAGGTGACGGATCTGCCTGTGAATGAAATGGATTATCAGAAAGCACTGGAAGCCGGACTGATCGAAGAAATCTATCCTTTGAATGAGTACCTGGACAGCATCATTGCCGCAGTAGATATGGAAGCTATCCGTGAAGCGGGACTGCGCGTGGCACTGGATCCCATGTATGGCGTCAGCGAGACCTCTATCAAGACTGTGCTGATGACTGCGAGATGCGAGGTGGAAACCATCCATGAACGTCATGATACGTTGTTTGGCGGTAAGCTGCCGGCACCTACAGCAGACACGCTGCGTGCTTTACAGAACTATGTTCTGGACAGAAAATGCGACATGGGAATCGCAACCGACGGTGATGCGGACCGTATCGGTGTCATCGATGAAAAGGGAAACTTCCTGCATCCCAATGACATTCTGGTACTGCTGTACTACTACCTGATGAAATACAAGGGCTGGCACGGTCCCGTAGTCCGCAATATCTGCACCACGCATATGCTGGACCGCGTGGCAGAGAGCTTCGGTGAGAAATGCTATGAGGTTCCCGTAGGATTTAAACATATCTCTGCGAAAATGTATGCAACGGATGCTGTCATCGGCGGAGAGTCATCCGGTGGTCTGACGGTGCGTGGTCATATCAAGGGTAAGGATGGTGTCTATGCATCTGCATTGCTGGTGGAAATGCTTGCTGTCACCGGCAAAAAGCTTTCCGCGATCATGGAAGAGATCCATGCACAGTATGGTAAGCTTGCATTGGAAGAGAGAGACTACCGCTTCAGTCAGGAGAAAAAGGAAGCGATTCAGAAGCATCTGCTGGAAGAAAAGAAATTGCCGGAGATTCCCTACGAAGTAGAGCAGATTTCTTACCTTGACGGGGTAAAGCTGTATCTGAAAAACGGTGGATGGATTTCTGTACGGTTCTCCGGTACGGAACCGTTGCTTCGAATCTTCTGTGAGATGCCGGAAGCGGAAGATGCAAAGCAGCTTTGTGAGATCTTCGAGGATTACTTATTGCTGAAAAAGTAAATGGATTATCATAATTTGGTGAAAGAGATGGTAACACAGTGGAGAACTGTGTTATCATCTTTCTATATACAAAAATTTCTAAGGGGGATGTTCATGAAGACAAAAGAAAAAATCTGCAGACGGAAATCCTTGCTATGGAGTATGCTTTTCCTACTGTTATTCGGCTGGTTCCTGCCGCTGCTTGTGACCAACGGCATCATGAGCATTATGGCGACACGGAAAGTACATACCCAGATCGATCGGTCCGTGACGACGTCCATGGAAAAGGCGGCAGAGATCATGGAGCTGCAGCTGGCAGAGAGTGAGACCGCATCCAAGAATGCTTCCTATCTGAACGTGATCCGGGAAGCATATCTGACGTATCAGGATGGCGGAAACAGACGGGATTTCCAGACAACCGTATTTACCTTCCTGGAGCAGCAGTATATGTTCCATAAAAACTGCCAGGCTGTGAACCTGGTATTCCGGGAATATCCCGATGATATCTATTACACCTACAATAACAGTACCGGCGGAACCTATCGTGACATCACTTATTTCAAGACCTATGTGGCAAAGGATCTGTTAGAAGAGATGGATGACCTGGATACCCGGACGGAACTGCGCAGCTACGACGGACGACTGTATATGATCCGTAACCTGGTGGACTCCAAATTCCACCCTTTTGCAATCCTCGCGATCGAATTGAACGAAGAATCTCTGATGGAGAGTTTAAAAAGTGTCTGGGGTTATGAAAACGCTGTGGTCTATCTCGACGGCACATATGCTTTAAGCATGGAGGGTGGCGACAGCTTGCACTATGGCGAAGAACAGCAAAACCGGCTTGCGGAAAACGACAGCTTTATAGAGCATGCGAGCGGTAGGCAGAACCCCTATGTATATAAGAGGCTGAAGCTGTACCATTCCACGTTAGACTGTGTGGTAGAACTGGACCGGTCGGCAATCTATGCAGAGATTAAGACAATCCGCTATGTTTACGGAATTCTGGCGGTGTTTGCACTGCCGCTGGTATTCATTATTTATAATTTCCTGAATAAACGGGTCAACAGACCGGTGCAGGATCTCATTAAGGTATTTGATGTGGTGAGAGCCGGGGAGTACGGCACCCAGATTGAGAATATGGCAAACAGCGAAGAATTCTATCATATGGAAGAATCCTTTAATTATATGTCATCCCAGCTGAAGCAGCAGTTTGATAAAATCTACATGGAGGAGATTGCTCTGCGGGATGCAAAGATCATGGCATTGCAGTCACAGATCAATCCCCATTTCCTGAATAATACATTGGAGATCATCAACTGGGAGGCACGCCTGAACGGTAATATGCGTGTTAGTCAGATGATCGAGGCACTGTCCACCATGCTGGAAGCCACCATGAACCGTAAGGCGGATCCTTACAATACTGTGGCGGAAGAAATGGAATATGTGGATGCATATCTCTATATCATCACACAGCGGTATGGAGAGAAATTCACCTGTCGAAAAGAAATAGATGAGAGCCTGTTAAACTATAAGATCCCCCGCCTGATCGTGCAGCCCATTGCAGAGAATGCCATTGAACACGGCATGAGCATTACCAGAGAAGGGGAACTGGTGATCAGGCTGTATCGAAAACGGGAAGATCTGTTGTGTATCGAGATTGAGAACAACCGTCCTTTAAGTGAAGAAGATCAGGCGAAGATACACAAGCTGTTAAAGGAAGGGCCGAATCCACAAAAGGAACACCGCGTAAGCCTTGGAATCCGTAATGTTGACCAAAGACTTCGCATGATGTACGGTCCGGAGTGCGGATTGTTCATCAGTAATAACAAAAATAATCATACGGTTAGTACAATTTTGGTCAAAATTGATGAAGGAAGACAACAATAATAGGCAAAAAAAGCCAAAGGCAACAATTTTGATTTTCCCCCATTCATACTATTATATAGTTACAACAGATGAAGAACATCTGGAAAACAAAATTTGGGAGGTATAGTGTATGAAACGATTTATTGCAGCAATGCTGGCAGGTACCATGATTTTTTCTCTTGCAGCATGTGGCAGCCAGCCGTCTGACGGGGGCGTAGAGACGACCGGCACAAAAACAGAAAGTACTACAAGCTCCGAGGAAACAACAGCTACAGCAAAGCCTGTAGAACTGAATGTAACCACCACCTTCGCAGGTGAAGATGGTAACGCACAGAATTTCAAAAATGCCGTAAAGGCATGGTGTGACGAGACCGGTAACACCGTAGCAGATACCTCTGCTACTTCTGATGAGACCTTCAAGACCAGAGTAATCACCGACTTCGAGACAGGCTCCGAACCCGACGTACTGTTCTTCTTCAACGGAGCAGATGCAAACAGCTTCATCGAAGCTGACAAGGTAGTTTCTATTGATGAGATCCGCGCAGAGTATCCCGATTATGCATCTAACATGAATGATGATCTGATCACCGACTCTCTGGTAGACGGCAAAAAATACGCAGTTCCCGTCAACGGTTTCTGGGAAGCAATGTTCGTGAACAAAGAAGTCCTGGATGCAGCAGGCGTAGAAGTCCCCGGTGCTGATTACACCATGGACATGTTCAAGGAAGACTGCCAGAAGATCAAGGATGCAGGATATACTCCGATTGCAGCAGCTCTGGGCAACATCCCTCATTATTGGTGGGAGTATGCGATCTTCAATCATGACACACCTGAGAATCATGTACAGGTTCCCGCAGGAATTGAGGATGCTGCTTCCTGGGTAGACGGTATGCTGGATATCAAAGAACTGTATGAACTGGGATATTTCCCTGACAACACCTTATCCGCAACTGACGATGAGACCTTCGCTATGTTTGTAGACAGCAAGGCTGCATTCCTGATCGATGGTTCCTGGAAGGTTGGCGGTATTGTAAGTGCATGCCAGTCCGATCCCGAGGATGCTTCTACCCTGGATGCTGACAAGCTGGCTAACTTTACCGTTACCTATGTACCCGGCAATGGTGACAGAAAAGCAACCGATCTGATCGGTGGTCTGTCCATGGGTTACTACATCACCAGAAAAGCATGGGAGGATCCCGACAAGAGAGCAGCAGCTGTTGATTTCGTAAGCTACATGACCTCTGATGAATTAGTTCCAGTATTTGCACAGCATACCGCAAGCGCTCTGAAGAACGCTCCTGCAGTAGACGAGAGTCAGTTCAATGCATTGCAGATCGAAGCTATGGATATGATGTCCGGCGTTACTTCCCTGACCGGAGCCGTACAGGACATCTTCATGGGTGACTGCCGTGTAACCACTTTTGACGGTATGCCCGAGATCGTAACCGGCAAGCTGGATGCAGCTGAGGCAGTGGAAGAAGGACTGAAGCTGTATCACGCACAGCAGTAAAATAAAAAAGATTTCTTGTTCAGCCGGGGGATAAAACCTCCGGCTGATTTCAACAGGAAAGTGAATGGAGGAAGCATATGGGAGCAAGTATATACAAGAATAAGAAACCGGCAATAATTTTCCTGATCCCCGCCTTTCTTTTCATGATTGTCTATTTGTATTACCCGTTCTTACAGAATATCTGGAATAGTTTTCAGAATATACGACAGCTGGGAAGCAGCGGTGAAGGATTCCTGGATCCCTGGTACAGCAACTATGTAGAGATGTTTCATGATGAAGTTATGTGGATTTCCCTGAAAAACACACTGATCATGATGCTGGTTACGCTGGTGGGTCAGGTGGGAATCGCTATTGTCCTGGCATTGATGGTAGATAATATTACACACGGGAAACACTTTTTCAAGACGGTATACTTCTTCCCTATCGTGATCTCTGCTACCGCACTTGGTCTGTTGTTCAACCTGATCTTCCTGTATGACAAGGGTATGCTGAACCAGATCCTGGAAAAACTGGGTAAGGTCGGACTGACAGACTGGAAGGGCGAAGGGCTCGCGCTTTTCACTATGATGCTGCCGGTTATGTGGCAGTATGTAGGATTCTATTTCGTGATCCTGATCACGGGACTGAATAATATTTCCGATGAATTGTATGAAGCAGCCAGAATTGACGGAGCTTCTACATTCCAGAAGGTAAGATACATATCCATACCACTGTTACACAACGTGATCTGTACCTGCAGCGTTCTGGCAGTCACCGGTGCCCTGAAAGTATTCGACCTGCCCTGGACCATGTTCCCGAAGGGAATGCCCTTAAAGAGCACCTTCCTCACCGGAACTTACATGTACTATCACACCATGGAGACCAAGAATGTAGATTATGGTTCCGCACTGGCAGTACTGATCGTGGTCCTTGGTATTGTACTGGCTAAGGTGGTAAATGCCATCTTCAAAGAAAAAGATTACTAGGAGGGAAAGCCATGAAGAAGAAAATATCCGTTGGATCCATATTGGTATACCTTTTCCTGAGCATCTGGGCTTTTACAACGATCTATCCGATCATCTGGGTCATCCAGAACTCCTTCAAGGCGAAGGATAAGATCCTTGCAGATTCTTTCTCTCTGCCGGTGGGGGATCTGTTCACCACAGCCAACTATCGTAAGGCATTCGGCAATCTGAATATCTTCGGAGCTTACCGCAACAGTATCTTCATCTCCATGATGGTATCACTGTTAGTAATTCTGTTAGCGGGTATGGCAGCATATGCACTGGCAAGATATTGTTTCCGGGGAAGCAGCTTCCTGTATTCCATGGTAGTGTCCGCTATGATGTTCCCGGTATTCGCCACCATCATCCCGGTGTTCTCCATGGAGACCTCCTGGGGGATCGTTAATACCAGCAGCTGGTGGCTGACCATGCTGTCCGTGATCCTGCCGCAGGTAGCCGGTAACCTGGCGTTTTCCATCGTAGTGTTGTCCGGGTACATGAAGAGCCTGCCGCTGGAACTGGAAGAAGCAGCGTACATGGAAGGCTGTAACGCATTCCAGATTTATTTCAAGGTCATCATGCCGTTGACCAAGCCTTCTTTCGCTACCGTAGCTATTTTCGCATTCCTGTGGAGCTACAATGATCTGTTTACCCAGATGTTCTTCCTTCGCCGTCCGGAGATGCGTACCATCACAAGACTTTTGAATGAACTGACCAGCCAGGAAGGAACGAACTACGGACTGATGGCAGCAACCGTTACCCTGGTAGTTGTGCCGGTCGTAATTGTGTACATTTTCTTACAGAAATATATCATAAAAGGAATGACAGCAGGTGCCGTTAAGGGGTAGAATGTTATTAAGCAGAGCCAGGTAAGTTTCGAGTCTTCTCACCGAATGCTCGCATTCGCAGGAGAAGACGATGAAAGTTATTTGGCGAGCAACCACATGAGCAAAAATTTATCGAAGATGAATTTTGCGAATGGGGTCTGCTTAATAACAAAGATAAAGCATTATGAGAGGTGCCGGTATGTATAAGGTAGTGATTATTGATGATGAACCGCTGATCGTGGAGGGACTGTCCCGGAGTATCCCCTGGGAGCGCTGGAACTGTAAGGTCGTGGGATTCGGCTATAATGGAATCGAAGGGATGGAAGTGATCCGTAGGGAGAAGCCTGCTATCGTCATCTCCGATATCAGTATGCCGAAAATGGACGGACTGACCATGATCGCCGGTTTGAAATCAGAATTCCCGTACATGCAGGTGTCTATTCTTACGGGGTATCGTGAATTTACATATGCGCAGGAAGCTATCCGGCTTGGGGTGTCGGCCTTCCTGCTGAAACCATCCAAGATGGATGAATTGTACGAAGCTATTGAGACCATGACGGAGAAACTGAAGATGTTCCCCATGGAAGAAGGAGAGACAGAGGAACATACGGAAGAAGATGGGGATGACGCCGTACTGTACAATAGCGAAGCGAATAATTTTGTGGTGACAAAAGCACTGGAATATATCAAAGAACATTCCAGAGAACGAATCCAGTTAGCGGATGTGGCGGATCACTGTTATGTGAGCCAGTGGCATCTGAGCAAGCTGTTAAATAAGCATACGGGTGAGAATTTTTCCGTCGCCCTGAACAAAGCACGTATTGCGGAAGCTAAGGAACTGTTACAGGATCCTTCCCGCAGAATCTATGATATTGCAGAAGAAGTGGGATTCCAGGATCTGGCCCATTTCTCCCGGGTATTCAAAAAGCTGGAAGGAATCTCAGCCAATGAGTATCGAAATACTTTAAGCTGAGTCTGTGACCGTCTATAGAGTTCCTTATGCATGACCTTTAGAGCGTGCAGGAGGAGAAGAATATGAGAGTTTATTGTGCGAAGAATTATGAGGAAGCATCCACGCTGGCGGCAGATCTGATCGCTGCACAGATTTTATTAAAACCGGACAGCGTGCTGGGACTGGCAACAGGATCCACACCCATCGGTGCCTATCAGAGACTGATCGCAAAATACGAAGCCGGAGAGTTGGATCTCTCTCAGGTGAAGACCATGAATTTAGACGAATACAGGGGACTGGACAGCGAGAACCCTAACGGATACCGCTACTTTATGAACCATCAGCTCTTTGATCATGTAAATATAAAACAAGAAAACACCCATGTTCCCGACGGTAAAAAAGATCCCGCCCAGGCATGCGGTGAGTACGATGCCATACTGGAGCGTATCGGTGGTATTGATTTACAGCTGTTAGGGCTTGGGCATAACGGACACATCGGATTCAATGAGCCTGCAGAGGAGTTTTCCAAGACCACACATTGCGTGGATTTGAGCGAAAGCACCATCGAAGCGAATGCCAGATTCTTCGATTCCGAAGATGAGGTGCCCAGGCAGGCATATACCATGGGCATCCAGTCCATCATGCAGGCGAAGATGATCCTCATTATGGCTTGCGGAGCAGATAAAAAAGAAATCGTAAAGAAAGCATTCTGGGGACCGATCTGTCCTCAGGTTCCCGCTTCGGTATTACAGCTTCACAATAACGTGATTCTGGTAGGCGATGAAGCCTGCCTTGGTAAGGATACCTGAAATTGGCATGATGGGAAATGGGTTAGCGATAGACATGGAGACCGGTGCTTTGAAGAGTGGAAAGGTGATGTGAAATAAGATGTCAGAGGGTGTGACAGAAGTAAGAGGGTTAATATATACTGTGGATTATGAATTCCGTCCGGGCCGGGTTCGGATAGAGGGAGACCGGATCGCAGAAGTGGCTTTTTGTACAGAGGGAGAATTAAGTGAGGCAGAGAGGGATACACTGGTACTGCCGGGACTGGTAGATGTCCATTTTCACGGTGCAGCAGGGTATGACTTCTGCGATGGAACGAAGGAAGCATTTCATGCAATCGAAACGTATGAGAATCGTCATGGGATCACCAGTATCTGTCCTGCTACCATGACGCTGCCGGTGGAAGAATTGAAGCGTATCCTGACAGTGGTGTCGGAGGATAAGCCGGACAGCTTAGTGGGAGTACATCTGGAAGGTCCTTTTATCAACAAAGCAAAAAAGGGTGCCCAGAAGGAAGAATATGTTATCCCTCCCAGCGTGGAAGCGTTGAAGAAATTACAGAAATGCGCAAAAGGACTGGTAAAGCTGGTATCCATTGCACCGGAGACAGAAGGAGCCATCGATTGTATCCGGGAACTGGGGAAGGAGTTCCATTTCTCTATCGCACATACAATGTCCGATTATGACACGGCTGTCAAAGCAATACAGGCTGGAGCCAAACACATTACCCACCTGTATAATGCCATGCCCGTACCGACCCATAGAGAGCCTGCTGTGGTGGGAGCAGCCGCGGATGATCCGGAAGTCATGCCGGAGCTGATCTGCGATGGCATTCATATCCATCCCTGTATGGTCAGGAATACCTTCCGCCTGTTCGGTGCACACCGCATGATCCTCATCAGTGACAGCATGCGTGCCGTAGGTATGGAGGATGGACAGTACACTCTGGGCGGTCAGGAGGTTACCGTGCGTGGAGCACTGGCTACCCTGGCAGACGGAACCATTGCGGGAAGTGCCACGAATCTGTATGACTGTATGTGTAAGGCTGTGGAAATGGGAATCCCGAAGGAGCAGGCAATCCGTGCGGCTACCATCAATCCGGCAGTCAGTATCGGAGTCTGGGACGAGGTAGGCTCCCTGGAAGCAGGCAAATACGCGAATATCGTGATTGCCGATAAAGAGTTGCATCGCCGTCAGGTCATTCTGAAGGGCGTGAGTCTATAATTGTTTGTTGTAAGTTGTTTGTTGCAGGCAGGTGCCCGGAAGTTTGCTTTTTGCGAATTCCGGGCATTTGTCTGTAGACACAGAAAAATAGCTGTCTTTCATAGTTTTTTCACATTTGAACTATTGATTTATCAATAAGTTGTCTCTATAATGAAATAGATTGTAATTATCCGGATAAATGTGAAAATATCATTTTTCAACGTTTTCCTGAAGTATTGCGATATGTTTACTGTCTCAGAACAGAGGAAGCTGGAGACAATAAAATAAAGTAGAAAATGGAGATGACATGAGAATATTATCTGAATCATATAATAACGGCTATGGTTCCGGCAACGGCGGCAATGGCAACGGTGCTCCCGGCAGCGGCAACAATAGCGGGAACGGCAATAACGGTAACGGCGGCAACGGAAGTCGTCCGCCAAGGCGTCCCAGTATCCTGATGATGATCCTGTCCGGTCTGATGACAGTGATCGCCATATTGATGTTGTATAATACATTTTTCGGAACCGGCAACGGTACGGAGGTGTCTTATACGGATTTCCTGAAGGATCTGGAAGCGGATAAGGTGGAAGCAGTAGAGGTAAATAAGGAAAGCGGTGTGATCACGGTACAGCTGAAAAAGGAAGCGGCAGCTACGCCGGCACCTGACAGTTATGTGACCTTTTATGGTATTACTCAGAAGGCAACGCAGTCTAAGACGGTATATTATACGATGCTGATGGAGGATCTGGATACTTTGACGGGCAGATTACAGGAGCATGGTGTGACGGGTACCCGTATCAGCAGTAATACCTCCAGCTTTTTGATGGAGATTCTGGTAACGGTAGTATTACCTGTAGTGCTGATCTGGGTCGTAGCCGGATTCCTGTTCCGTAAAATGGGCGGCAGTGGAGGTCCCATGGGCGTCGGCAAGAGTAATGCCAAAGTATATGTACAGAAGGAAACCGGTGTTACTTTTAAGGACGTAGCCGGCGAAGACGAAGCAAAGGAATCTCTGGTGGAGGTCGTGGATTTCCTGCACAATCCCCAGAAATATTCCAAGATCGGCGCAAAACTTCCCAAGGGAGCCCTGTTAGTGGGACCTCCCGGAACCGGTAAGACTTTGCTTGCAAAAGCAGTGGCAGGTGAGGCACATGTGCCGTTCTTTTCCCTGACAGGTTCCGACTTTATTGAGTTGTATGTAGGTGTGGGCGCCAGCCGTGTCCGCGACCTGTTCAAGGAAGCAACCAAGAATGCTCCCTGTATCGTATTTATCGATGAGATCGATGCCATCGGCCGCAGCCGTGATTCCAAGTACGGCGGAGGCAACGAGGAGCGGGAACAGACCCTGAACCAGCTGCTGTCCGAGATGGATGGTTTCGACAGTTCTAAGGGTATCCTGATCCTGGGTGCGACGAACCGCCCGGAGATCCTGGACAAAGCTCTGTTACGTCCCGGACGTTTTGACCGCCGGATCATCGTAGACAAGCCGGATCTCAAGGGACGTGTGGAGATCCTGAAAGTACATGCCAAGGATGTGAAGATGGATGAGACCGTAGATCTGGATGCTATTGCACTGGCGACCAGCGGTGCGGTAGGTTCCGATCTCGCCAATATGATCAACGAGGCTGCCATCAATGCCGTCAAGGAAGGCAGAGAATTCGTCAGCCAGAAGGATCTGTTCGCAGCAGTGGAACAGGTACTGGTAGGTAAGGAGAAAAAGGACCGCATCATGAGCAAGGAGGAGCGTCGTATCGTATCCTATCATGAGGTCGGTCATGCACTGATCAGTGCCCTGCAGAAAAATTCCGAGCCGGTGCAGAAGATCACCATTGTGCCCCGTACCATGGGTGCGCTGGGGTATGTCATGCAGGTACCGGAGGAGGAAAAATACCTCAACACCGAGGCAGAACTTCGGGATATGCTGGTAGGACTGGTGGGCGGACGTGCCGCTGAGGAAGTAGTATTTGATACCGTGACCACAGGTGCAGCCAATGATATTGAAAAAGCTACTTCTATTGCCCGTAATATGATCACCCGTTACGGTATGAGCAAGCGCTTCGGACTCGTGGGACTGGCTACTGTAGAGAGCCAGTATCTGGAGGGAAGAACCGCGCTGAACTGTAGTGATGAAACGGCAGCAGCCATTGACGAAGAAGTCGTTGCCATGATCAAGGAAAGTTATGATCAGGCATTACAGATGCTTCGCGAGAACAGAGAACTGATGGATAAGCTGGCAGCGTTCCTGATCGAGCGTGAGACCATTACCGGTAAGGAATTCATGGAGATCTTCCGCAGAGAAAAGGGATTGCCCGATCCTGAGGAAGAAAAGAAGGATGCCGCGGAAGGCGCTACCGGTCAAAAGGCTGAGACAAAAAAGGATGAGACAGAGAGCACCGGAACAGCTGCAGCGAAAGCAGACGAGGCTACAAAGGGAAAAGCGATTGATGTGACGATCGGTGATCAGGTCATGACTTCCACAGATCCTACATTTCAGCCACTTGCTTTTGAGGACAGTCAGCAGGAAGCAAAAGAGCAGACAGCAAAAGAGCGGACCACATCGGATAATGCGACGACGGGAACTGCCGGTGAGACTTCTCAGAATGATGCAGCTACGGAAAAAAACGAAAACAAGACAGAGAATTCTGAAGAACCTAAGGATCCCAAAGAATCTCCCCAGGGACCGACAGGATTGTTTTCCCACGGAAGTATAAATCTGTAATAATTCATATTGTTGGTGTCGTATTTAAAAATCTGAATATCGTAAAATAGACCTTGAAATGATAATTTTGTCCCGTTGAGCCCAACGGGACATTTTTTTATAATAAAATCACAACAAACAACGAGAGAGAGATGAGGAAATGCGAGATTATTGTCTAAGAGACGAAAACGCAGTTTTGGAAACATGTGATTTTCTGAATACGGTATGTCAGACAGTACAGCCGAAAGTAGATCCTGCTTTTCCGTATAGACCGGGTCACACCGGAGTGTTGGAAGAGAATCTTTCCGTTAACGGAGAGGAGAGAAGAGTTGTCAGCTATGTTCCGAAACGCCTTCCGGCAGCCGGAGAAGGAATCCTGATACTTACCGATGCGGGCGAAAAGGCGGAAGACTATTTGGAAGGAAACAGCTTTTGGAAGAAATTTGCAGAGGAGAAGCAGACGGCAATTATAGTGCTGGAAGCAAATGAACACGGATGGAGACGGAGAGAAATCCAAAAAGAGATAGATGCTATTGATGAGGTATTACTGTTTTTATGCAGAAAGGAATGGTATTGCGTTAACGAAGCATCTGTTTATCTCTATGGAGTAGGTTCCGGCGCGTATCCGGCAGTGGCTTATAGCCTGGCAAAGCCGGAGAAAATTGCAGCTTTTGCAGCCCTGGGAGATATAGAATTGCATCCGGATCTGCTGACACAAATTCAGGAAATGAAAAGTATCGGCCGCGAAGAACTGAGAAAGTCGGACTATCCGGTCTGCGGATGGCTGGTAAAGAGACCATTCGAGCAACCTTCTCAAACGGTTGGATATATCAGGCAAACATTGCGAAACAGTGACCGGGAGATATCCTCAGAAGGGACAACGATTTTTCCACAAAATACAAAGAGATTTTCACGCACCATAAATGATGAGTGCTGTGCGCAGCTTCGTGTTACAGAAGCGTCGGAACCGGAAAGAATCACCGAGTCACTGCAGAAGGAAATACTCAGTTTTCTGTTGGAATACCGAAGGTGGTTCGGACAGGAAAACGGACATTTGAGATATACCCGTTCACCCGAGGATATGGGACTTATCTTATATCTGTGCGAATATCAGGGATTACAGAGATATTATTATGTATATGCGCCGACGGGATACAGACACGGTGTCTGCCATAAAAGACCGTTGGTGATGGCTCTTCACGGATATTCATGCACAGGAGAGATGTTTGCTCAGAATACCCAGTGGTATGATGTGGCAGAGGAAAAAGATTTTTTTGCAGTATTTCCCACAGCATATCCCGGAATGACACAGAGTAATTGTACCCCGTTACCGATGTGGAGAAACGGTCCGGCAGAATGGGGATTGCAAAATGATGTGGATGATGTGGCTTTTTTGGAATTTGTACTGGATGAGGTCATAAAGAAATATCCGATTGATGAATCCAGAGTATATGTAACAGGACATTCCAATGGATCTGTAATGACACAGATTCTGGTGAATAAGATACCGGAACGTTTTGCAGCGGCGGCACCGGTAGGACTGACACACGGAGACCTGGGAATTATACCGTATGAAGAGGCACCGGATGTGAAAATACCGTTTTGGCTGTTGAAAGGGGAATTGGATATCGGTTGTGCATGCGATATGTCTGAGGATCGGCCCAATGCTTACATGCTGCGACTGATGTGCAGTGTCAATGATGCGGATTATGAGAATCCGGACATTCGTGTCAACGGAAGATTCCGCAACAGAACTTATTCCGATAGAATGAAGAATCCAATGGTTCGTTTTACGGAGATGGAGAAACTTCCTCATGCGTATACCACGGAGATGGCGTATGCAATATGGAATGAATGGTTTTCCTATTTTCGCAGAAATCCGGAAGGTGAAATAGAATATTGTAGATAGGAGGGAAAAAGATGGATACCATTTTGGAAATGAATCATATTGTAAAAACATTTCCCGGAGTACGTGCAGTAGATGATGTCAGTATTTCCGTTAAAAAGGGTGAAGTGTATGCCCTGCTTGGTGAAAACGGAGCAGGAAAATCGACTTTGATGAAAATCCTGGACGGAATACAGCAGCCGGATAGCGGAGAGATCATTTTTGACGGCGAGAAAGTAAGTATCAAGAGTCCGTCGGATGCATTGAAGCTGGGAATATCCATGATTTTTCAGGAGTTAAATCCGATTCCGGAACTTACGATTGCGGAGAATCTGTTCTCGGGAATTCGGTTTCCGAGAAAAATGCCGGGTATCGTAGACTGGAAGGAAGCCTATAGAAAGAGCGAGGAGTTATTTCAAAAATGCGGATTGCAATATGATCCACGCAAGAAGATGAAGACGCTGAGCATTGCCGATTGCCAGATGGTGGAAATCGTAAAGGCGATTTCTTATAATGCAAAACTTATTATTATGGATGAACCAAGTTCGTCTCTGACGGAGAAAGAAGTTAATAAACTGTTTGAGTTCATCAGGGAATTGAAAAAACAGGGAATCTCAGTAATTATCATAACACATAAGCTGGATGAGGTATATGCGATTACCGACACAGTTGCAATCATGAGAGATGGAAAATACATCGGAACGAAAGCCACCAAAGATATTTCCAGAGCGGAAATGATCCGTATGATGGTCGGAAGAGATATCAAAGAGGTATATAAGGCCAAGGATTATGAAATTGGTGATGTGGTGTTGGATGTGAAAAATCTGCGTCGCGGAAAGATGGTAAACGATGTAAGCTTCCAAGTACATCAGGGAGAAATTCTTGGATTTTCAGGAATCGTCGGTGCCGGCCGGACAGAGACAATGCGATGCATTTTCGGATTGGACAGAGCAGAGAGCGGAAGTGTGTTCCTGAATGGTGAAGAGATTCATGTCAGAGAACCCCATGATGCGATCCATCAGGGAATCATGATGGTTACGGAAGATAGAAAGAAGGATGGTCTGGTGCTGATCCGGTCTATTTATGAAAACATGTTACTTCCTTCTACTTATCGAAATTCGACGAAGGGAATCCTGAATAAGAAGCGGGAAGCCAAGGATGTAGATAAATACTACCGGGAACTGGAAGTTAAGGCACCGTCCATCAATGTGATTACAAACCAGTTATCGGGAGGTAATCAACAGAAGGTTATCATTGCAAAATGGCTGATGATGAATCCTAAGGTCCTGATCATGGATGAACCTACCAGAGGTATCGATATCCTGGCAAAATCCGAAATATATCGAATTATGAGAGAACTTGCCAAAAAAGGAGTTGCAATTATTCTGGTCTCCTCGGATATGGAAGAGGTAATGGGAGTTTCCGATCGGATAGCTGTAATGTGTCAGGGACAGATCACCGGTGTGGTGGACAGAGATGATTTCGATCAGGAAAAGATTATGGAATATGCAACTGCTATCGGATAACGGAGGAAGAAAATGAAGAAGAAAAAATTAGATTTAGGAAAATTAGCAGTGTTTTACTCTAATTATGGTGTATTCTTTGTCCTGTTGATTGTGTTTATAGGTGCATCACTCTGTACACAGAATTTTTTGACGGCAAACAATATCCTGAGTGTATTAAATCAGAATGCACTTACGGCAATTCTAGGTTGCGGAATGACAATGCTTCTGATCTCCGGATATATGGATCTGTCAGCGGGACAATGTATGATCATGGCAAACGTCGCCTGTGCGGTGGCATTGACAGCAACCAACAGCATTTTCATAGCAATTCTTGCAGCCATTGGCGTAGCAGTGCTCGGTGAAATGTTCAACGGTTTTGCAATTAGTTATTTGCAATTGAATTTCTTTGTGGCAACGTTGTCTTCACAGTTTATTTTTAAAGGAGTCGGCTATCTGCTCTGTGATGGAACTCCGGTATACGGAACTCCCGGAATTATCGTTTTGGCGCAATCTAAAGTATTTGGCGTAATTCCTATTTTGATTCTTTTCATGCTTGTATTTGCGGCAATTGTACATTTTATTCTGAATAAGACATCCTTTGGCCGTTATCTCTATGCCATTGGAGGAAATAAGGATGCATCCAGAGCATCCGGAATCAATGTAAAGAAGATCACCTTTATCAATTTCATCTGTATGGGTGTTTTCGTAGGAATTACGGCAGTGCTGTACACAGCGCGTGCGAACAGCGGACAGCCGAATGGTACAGACCTTACTTTTGATACCATTATCGCAGCAGTACTTGGAGGAACAGGTGTTGTAGGTGGCGTGGGAACCATCATAGGAACGATTGCAGGAGCCATGGTTGTTGGAATTATCAATAATGTGATGAACCTGGCAGGCGTATCTCCTTTCTATCAGAATATTGTAAAAGGTATCATCATTTTCGTAGCAATTCTGATTGACAAGGTAACAAGAGACACAATTATGAAAGCAAAATAAAATACAAAGAAACGAAAAGGAGAGGAACGTATGAAAAAAAGATTTTTAGCAACATTGATGTGCATTACAATGCTGGCAACTTCATTGGTGGGATGTGGAAATGCAGACACCTCATCGACGGACAGCACAGCGGAGACGAAAGTGGATGCTACAGGCAGCCAGGAGACAACTACCGGAGAAAAAAAGTGGAAATTAGGATATTCTTCTTTGGCCTTCTTTGATGAAAGCTGTAAGAGAATGGCAGACGGATTCCTGCTGTATGCCGATCAGTTCCCGGATTTTGATATTTCCGTACTGGATGGTAATTCGGATATGAATACACAGATCTCTACAATTGATACTTTCTGGAATAATGATGTGGACGTTATCTCCATTCAGGCATATCCGGGAATCGAATCCAATCTGTATAAGTTCTATGAAGCAAAGAAGCCGATTATCTTTATTGATTTCTATCCGACGATTACGGATGATATTGCAGACATGGACTGGTATTTTGTTGGTTCCAGTGACTATTCCATGGGAGAAAAATGGGCAGAGTACCTGGCAGAAAAGTTACCGGAAAATGGCACCGTTTGTGAACTGTTGATTTCCGTCGGACAGCAGAATAGTATTGACCGCTCACAGGGATTGCATGACAAACTGGCAGAACTCAGACCGGATGTAACGATTCTGGATTCACAGTCCGGTGAGGCAGATGCAACGACTTCCATGAATGTAACCGCTGACTGGATTCAGAGGTTCGGTGCAGATGGAATTGATGCGATTGTACCTCTTTCGCCTTCCCTTACGGTTGGTGTCGTGGAAGCTCTGAAAGCAGAAGGGCTGGCCGGCAAGATAATTGTAGTAAGCTCTGATGAGAATCCTGAGACTGCCAAGGAATGGTTAAGCAACGACTACGTAAGTGCTATTCAGTACATGGATAATGCTAATCTGTCTTTAAAGGCACTGGAAATTGCACAGGCATGTATGGAAGGAAATCCTCCTGAGCAGAGAGAATATCGTCTGGAGAGAGAAATGTACACCAAAGAGAATATGGACGAATATGGAAATTAAATAAAAGGTATTGAAATAATTGACCTGAAAACTGAGAAAAAAGGAAGATCATGAAGATGGTCTTCCTTTTTTAGAATCACGGAGAGGAGATAAAAAGAGGAAGAAGATTATGGGAAAAACAGAAAAAAGAGAAAGATGGCTATTGGTATTGGCTGGATTTTTACTGTCGGGAGTAAATGTGGGAATTAATACGAACTGCAATACGGCATTCCTGAATCCGGTCTGTGAAGACCTTGGACTTGGAATCAGCAGTTTTGCTATGACTACTTCTATTGTGTCTTTTGTCTCCATACCATGCTTGCTCTTACTCCCGGTTTTACTGAAAAAAATATCAGTGCGAAAACTTTTAATACTTAGCGGAAGCGGATTTATTTTATTCAAAATACTGTTTGGCTGTGCGTCCGGTCTGTGGCAGTTTTATGTCTGCGCAGTCGGAATCGGAATATTCGCACCTGGATTTGGATATTTGACGGTAAATTCGGTTATTAACCGTAAGTTCCGGGAAAACAACGGACTGGCAGTGGGAATCGCTTCTTCCGGTGCAGGAATCGTGGGAGCAATCGTATTGCCGATAGTGACATGGACAATCAGTGCTTTTGGCTGGCGAATGGGATACTATTTAGAAGCAGCACTTGCCTTGGTATTTATCGTGATCGCTATTTTCTGCATCAAGGAGAATGGAACGACGGAAACAACCAAGGAACGCAGCGTAAAAAAGAGAAAACTATGCGGAACAGATGTTACAGCATATCTGTTGCTGCTGATCGGCCTTTTCCTGATATGTCTGGTAGGAATGGGAATACAGCCTTATCTTATGGCTTATATGCAACAAATGGACTACACAACCGCATTCGCAGCGGGAATCGTGTCTGCAGTGCTCGCAGTTAATACTGCTGCAAAGATTATATCCGGGTATGTGTTTGATCGTGTGGGCAGCCGTAGGACGATATGGATCACGACGGGGACCATGGCATGTTCCCTGCTGATCTTACTGTTATTCGGAAAGGGGTCCTGGATTGCATATGCATTTGTGATCGTGTTTGCATTTGCTTATGTAGCGCTTTCGATACCGGCACCTTTTCTGACAAAGGAAATGTTTGGAGCAGAATACTTTACAGAATTGTACAGCATTGTTATGATAGTTACGTCTGTAGGGGGAGCAGTGGGAAATGTTTTGACGGGATTGCTATATGAAGCAAGCAACAGTTATTTGTTTGTGTGGGAATGCTATATACTACTGACAGCCATAGCAGCTGCGGCGATGTTGGGAGCATTTTCTGTAAAAAATAAGAGGATGGGAAAAAATGAAAGTTCTGATTGCAGATGATGAACAAGGGATCATAGATCTTATTAAGCATTTAATTACAGTAGAGAACTGTGAAATTGTAGGTGAAGCTAACGATGGCGTGGAAGCATTGCACAAAATACGGGAGTGTAAACCGGATATTGTTATCACGGATATTATGATGCCGTTGATGAACGGAATCGATTTGATCAGGAATGTAATTGCGGAAATGCCGGATACGCAATTTATCGTAATCAGCGGATACCGGGAATTTGAATATGCGAAATCAGCACTACAGCTGGGGGTGCAGGACTATCTGCTGAAGCCGATAAAACAGAGTGAACTGAACGGTATTCTCGGTAAACTCGTGACGTCCAAAGAGCAGGAAATAAGTCTGAGCAGAGATAAGGAGCGGCAATACAGTAAAACCTTGGAGGTATTGCGAAGAGATTATACGAATAAACTGCTGCATAGTGTATCCGGGGGAATCCCGGAATTACCGGAATTAAACGGAGAGAAAATATTTCACTTTGGCGAAGGAACATTCCAGTGCGGTGTGGTAAAAGCGACAACGGAAGAGTATGATTTCCGGGAAGGAAGTCAGACTTTGATGCTCATACAGGAGTTAAGCGAAAGAATCAAGCAGGAGATGGAGGAATGCTGTAAAGAATTTGAGTACGTCATAGCTAAAAATCAGGTGTTCTTTCTCATGCAGTACCGGGAAAATTGCAATAAAGATACGGCAAAACAATTGGAAAAAGTAGAAACGCTGATCAGAGACCTTAATTATAAATTCAATTTTCTCCGGATATGTATGGGACTCAGCAAGGCAGATGGTTCTTTATATACAATCCGTGAGAAATATAAGCAGGCTGCATGTGCATTGACATATCGGTACGAGAGGACGAAAGAATATATTTTTGAATATGATGAAACACAGACAGAGGCTGTTGTGTCTAAAAGCATATTGTCGCAGTATCTTAAAGAGTATGATTTTTCTTCTTGTGTAGAACGGATGGATACAGAAAAGGTTACAGATATATTCCGTAGGATCTGGAAAAAATATGTCGAACCATCAGCTGGTCAGAAGATTCCTTGCGGACAGACTTACTGTGTGCTCCATAATTTTCTGAATGAATTTCATAATGTGATCGCTCTAGTACTCGGAGTTGATCTAGGCGGATTTTCTCAATATACCATGATCATGGATATTGTAGAAAACTGTAATATGCAGACGATGTATCGAGTCCTGGAAGAATATCTGACATCTTGTCTGGAATACTGTTGGAAATTGATCGGTGAGAAAGAAAGCAAACCGATCCGGATGGCAAAAGAGTATGTAAACGAACATTATAGGGATAATTTCAGCTTGGATGATATTGCAAAATATGTATGTCTGAGTCCGAATTATTTCAGTATTTTATTTAAAAATGAAGTAGGACAAGGTTTTAATAATTATCTTCAGGGTGTTCGAATCGAAAAAGCAAAGACACTATTGAAAACAACGCAGATGAGAGTTTCCGATGTGGCAAAAGAAGTGGGATATGCGGACTTGAAATATTTCACAAAACTATTTGTAAAATCAGTAGGAGTGAAACCTACAGAATATCGTAAATTCTATTCATAAGGCAGAGAAGACATATGAAAATAGCATTGATTATCGGATCCTTAATATTGATAGCTGCCGGATATGCTTATTTGATTTATCAGTATCTGTGGCAGAAGAATTTTGTACAATGTCTGAAGAGACTGATGACACAGCAGGAGGAAGATCCGGGAATAGAAAAATATTTGAGAAAATGCACTCTGGAGGACAGAAAACTGTTTCTGTCAATCAGTGAAAAAATAAATGCGGAGAATTATTCGAAAAACCTGAAGATCGAGGCAGAATTACATGCGTTGCAGAATCAGATTAATCCCCACTTCTTATATAATACTCTGGAGGTCATAAGAGGAAGAGCACTGGTTCAGAATGCACAGGACATTGCGGATATGACGGAGGCTTTGGCAACTATTTTCCGCTATAATATTAATCGTCCCGGAGAGGTTGCAACTTTTCAGGAAGAGATTGAGAACGTACGTAATTATATGCTGATTCAGAACTGCAGATTTGGGGACCGATTTCGGTTTGTGACAGAGATTGAGGATGTGGAAAGCGGAATTATGAACCATATGCTTCCGGTATTGACATTACAGCCGGCAGTGGAAAATGCTATTTATCACGGAATCAATGAGTGTAAGAACGGAGGTCTGATACGCCTGAGAGCATATCTGACAGAACGCGAGATGATTATAACCATTGCGGATAATGGTAAGGGAATGGATGATATGACTTTACGAGAGATTCATCGGAAACTGGCTGGAGCGGTGGAGGGAATCTCGGTGGAAAAAAAGTCGGGCAGAGGATCTGGAATTGCGCTTATAAATGTAAATCAGAGAATTAAATTTTATTTTGGGCAGGAATATGGTCTTGATATTAAGAGCACACAGGGAATGGGTACAACAGTGATACTTACGATTCCAAGAATGACAGTTTGATGCCAGAGGAAAGAGCAGATGAAGACTTCAATTTTTAAAGTGAATGATCTCGTAATGTACCAGCATGAGTCAGTCGTGCTTGATCATATATCTTTTGAATTGTATCAAGGAGAGACCTTAGGGATTCTTGGACTGAATGACAGCGGAATTTTAGCATTGACGGACATTCTGACAGGAAAATTGCGGGCATGGAGCGGAGAAATCTATTACGGTGGAGAGCGGTTGGAATATCATAGTGTGAAAGAAGCGAGAGCGTGCGGGATATATGGTATCACACAGCAGACAACTTTAATTCCGCGATTGTCTATACTGGAAAATCTTACAGTGATAGGAAACGGTGCGGACAAAAATTTTATTATCCAGCGCAAACATCTGAAAAGACAAATACAGGAAACATTGGAAGAGTATGGGGCAAAGCCGGATCTGAAAAAGAGAATTTTCGAACTCAGCGGATTTGAACGACAGCTTATCGAGATATATAAAGCAATAGAAAATGATGTAAAAATTCTATGTCTTTACGGAATCGGAGAAAATTGTACAGCGGAAGAAAACAGAATACTGCAAGATATTTTGGAACGTATGAAGAAAAACGGCATTGGTATTTTGTTTATTCACTATAGCAGTGACAAAGTCAGAAAGTTTTGTGACAGGATTCTGGTGGTCCGTCATGGCTTTATTGCAGACGAGGTAAATAATTGTGAGACTACGGATCAGGAATTGCTTCGCCGGATAGCAGTGGAAGATCGTAACGGAGAACTCAGAGAAAAATGTATTGACAAAAAAAGAGAGAAGAAATATACCGTTTCTTATGAGATGCATCAGATGCAGATCCTGACAGGAGAGATAACGGGAATTATAAAAAAGGATTTTTCACCCGATGGATTGCAATCCTGGGATCCTATGCTTCACGTGGCATATTATGAAAAAGAATTCTGGAAAAAGGATATCTTCGATAATTTTACGCTGGAAGAAAATATTATGTTAAAGTCTTACAAATATTATCGTAAATTGGGGTTTATCCTTAATCGGAAAATGATTCATTTTGTGTTAAAGGAATCTTGTGATCGCTACGATTTTGATTATGAAGGATTAAAAAAATATCCGAGAGATGCATCCGAGAAAAGGCTGAAGGAAATTATTATGTTCAGCTGGCTGATCAATCCGGCAGATATACTGGTGCTGGAGGATCCTTTTTACGCTGCAGATGAAGAAATTATTTCATTTCTATATAAGTATACCGGAATATTAAAGCAAAGAGGAACAGCGATTGTCTGTGGAGGAAATAATCGTACGGAACTATTTAAAATTGCTGATCGCGTGATAGATTTAGACTGAAGGATTACCGGAGGAGAATGAGTGCTGTAAAATCAAAAGAAATCTGCTCCCTGGAGGGATTGACGGCGACTTACGAGGTAGAGAGCGCCGTCCTGTGTGGCATGGGAAGGATCATGGAACCTGCGGTAGTCACCATTCTGGGAACCGTGGTATTCCGTATGATCTGGCTGCTTACCGTATCCCACCTGCTGCCGACCTACGAATGACTGATAAATGTGTATGTGGCATCCTGCGGATTCACCGGAGGCGTGCTGTTTGTCATCTACATGTGTCACATGAAGAAAATCGAAAGAAAATGGCATTGAAATAAGAAAAATTATGGAAAAATGACTTTAATTTAAACTAGAGTTTAGATTAAAGTCATTTTTGGAATGTAAGCGACATAATAAAATTAAGAAAGTGTAACTCTAGGTTGATTATTTTATAAGAATGCTTTATCATAATAAAGTGTCGGGAGATTCCTGGACAGACTGCATTATCAGTCAGATTGTAATGAGGAGGTAATATCGAAATGTTGAAACAGTTATCTATTTATGCTGAGAATAAAAAAGGAGCCCTGCAGACCATCACTAATGCGCTGTATGAAGCAGGCATCAATATCTGGGGTTCCGTGACCAACGATGGAGCCGAGTACGGCATCAACCGCATGGTCGTATCCGATCCCGAGAAGGCAAAGGACATTTTGACAGAGAAGGGCTACTTGTGCCGCTTCGTAGATGTCCTGGCAGTAGAGATTGAGGACAAGCCCGGTGCATTGAACACCCTGCTGACCGCACTGTTAGACAGTAATGTCAACGTGGACTACACCTATCTGTCCTTTAACCGTGATTCTTCTACCCCTGTCATGATCCTGCATACTGCAGATCCCGAGGAGGTGGAGATCTGCCTGAAGGCGAAAGGATTCAAGATGGTATAGCACCAGAGTCCTTTGCAAAATTGAGAGTTAGTTGAATACATTGGCAAAATCCACGAACTCCCGGAGCATGCGATACACATGTCTCGATGTAAGGTCTCCGGATGTGAATTTTCTACGAAAAGTGATGAGTGGTTCTCGTCATGACGGGGCCGCCTACAGTCGACATCCATGTCGACAATCGGCTGACGCGGACATCGTGTCCGCTTTCCCCCTGTCTTTCAGCACTTTTCTAGAAAATATCAACATCCTCCGACAAACATCTTCGACATGGCACCGCATACTCCGGGAGTTCTGCATTTTGGAAAGCTTTCAAAAACCAGTAGCCCTGGCTGGGTATAAGAATAAGCAGTGCCGTAAGCAGACGTCGGTACCATAGCGTCCTAAGGGACGCATTGCGGTCGTATTGTGACCGCTTATGTACCGCTACGCTCTGCGACAGAGCGCGAGCGTGCCGCGTTTCTTATACCCTGCCAAGGGCTACGGGATTATTTCACTAACTCTCAATTTAAAATAATGTTTGCTGCGCGTATCTCTCGGGGAATTCATGCAGGTAAGTAAAGCATTCCTTCGGGGAACACAGCATACCATTCGCTACGCAGGTATTTTGAATCAGTGCCATAAGCTCTTTTGCATAAGGACTGGGAATATCGTAGGCATTTCCGTAGGTGCTGATATATTTTTGCCGGATGCCGGGGAAATCACGATCCAGCGCTTGATAGAAATATTCCCGGTCGCCTTCCCGTAGCGTGACACCAACATCGAACACCAGAATCCCCCGAACTCCTGCCAGCAGGCAATAATCAAGCAAGCCTTCTATATTCTCCCTGGTATCGTTAATAAAAGGAAGAATCGGTGTCATCCACACAAGAGTCGGTATTCCCAACTCTTTACATCTCATCAACACTTCAAAACGCTCTCTCGTAGTAGACACATGCGGTTCAATCTTACGGCACAGCTCCTCGTCATAAGTAGTGAGCGTCATCTGCACGACTGCTTTGGCCTTCTTATTGATAGATTGCAGCAGATCGAGGTCCCGAAGCACCAGATTGGATTTTGTGAGTACCGTAACGCCATATTCATACCGATCGATCAGTTCCAGACATTTTCTGGTCAATTGAAGCTCTTTTTCAGCGGGAAGGTACGGATCGCACATGGCACCTGTACCGATCATGCATTTGTGACGTTTTGAACGTAATGCCTGCTCCAGCAGTTCAGGAGCATTTTTCTTGACCTCGATATCTTCAAAGGCGTGTGTAAAACCGTAACATCTGCTGCGGCTGTCACAATAAATGCAGCCGTGGGAGCATCCGCGGTAAATATTCATTCCGTTATTCTGAGATAAAATCCCCTTCGCCTGGACAAAATGCATGGCAATATTCTCCCTCATTTGATCGTATAACTTTGTTTTTATGTTAACATAGGAAAAGTGAGAAAACAAAAAATAATTTTAACTAAAAAAAGCTAAAATAGCTAGCTAAATAAAGATAATAATGATACAATACAAGAACGGAGATTGGAAAAGCTTTACGATAAAACAATTATGGAAAGGAAAACTTTTGATGCAGAAATTTGGTACAGAAAAATTTCATGGGGTGAATTTTGCGGTATTTCCGCACAAAGGCGTACTGGGATCTGGAGAAGCCAGAAAAAGTATGGAGGAAATGGCGCATAAGACCCACGCGAACTGGGTGATACTCACTCCCTCGGGGATGCAGGAAACCCCTTATAGCGAAGAAATTCGTTTCGATGGGGAGAAAAGCTGCACGGATGAAGAACTGTGTGATATGATTCGCTTTGCGAAGAGTCTGGGATTAAAGGTGGCATTAAAGCCTACCGTGAATTGTGACAATGGTGTCTGGAGAGCAAGAATAAGCTTTTTTGATCATGATGTTCCCTGTGAACCGAAGTGGGGCAACTGGTTTGAAAGCCATATTGCTTTTCAGAAGCATTATGCACAGATCGCCCTGCGGAGGCTGTGATCGCCGAAGAATATAGCCGTTGTGCCAAGAATCGGTGATAAGAGAGCGAGACATCGAAAATCAGAACGACAGATAAAACAATGCACAGGGAGGTATGGCAGAAAAATGGAGCAGCCAACAAAGACAGTCAGTGTAGTGAATTGCCGCAGGTACGGGTGTTGGGACGCACCACGGGAACGGATGTGGTGAACTTATTCTGGACCGGCAGCGGAATAGAATTTATCTATACCGGCAGTGAAATTCAGGTGGAGGTAAATGCCGATTACGACGCTTATGAACCGTGGCTTGCGGTGGAACTGAACGGTGTGCAGATCAGTAGAGTTCCGTTAAATAAAGGGAAAAATGAAGTGTGCCTGTTCCGGGGGATGACGGTAGGAAAACCGAAGCATGTACGGATTCTGAAAGAAGTACAGGCAATGCATCAGGATCCCGGGCATCTGTTACAGATTGTGGGATTGCAATATGCAGACGGTGAATTCCAGCAGCTGCCGGAGCCGAAGTACCGGCTGGAATTTGTGGGAGACAGCATTACCAGCGGGGAAGGTACGGTGGGAGCCGTCTATGAGGAAGATTGGATCAGTGCCTTTTTCTCTGCAATGAATACTTATCCCCGTATGGTGGCAGATGCATTATCCGCAGAGTATCGTGTGGTATCTCAGAGCGGCTGGGGAACTGTCACCGGATGGGATGGAAATGTGGAGAATAAGATTCCTCCGTTTTACACACAGGTCTGTGGCTTACTCACCGGGGAGAGGAATGCTTCTTTGGGAGCGTTGCAAGACTATGATTTCGAGGCATGGCAGCCGGATGCGGTCATTATCAATCTGGGAACCAATGATGCCACAGCGATTCAGTCCGCAGCGGAACTGGGGCAGGAATGGGCAGGAACAAGGGATATAGAAGAAGTTAAAGAAATCCTGACTACAGCCATCGGCGATTTCCTGAAAGTAGTGCGGGAAAGCAACCCCACAGCACAGATCATCTGGGGTTACGGTATGCTGGGAGACAACTTCCTGTCCGTCATCCGGGAAGCTGTGGAAGGCTATGCGGAGCAGACCGCCGATTCCCGGATACACTTTTTGCAACTTCCCGACACTACACCGGATACCGTAGGCAGCCGCCTGCACCCCGGCATGAAAGCCCATCAAATTACCGCGAAAGAGATCGCAACATATCTGCAAGAACTGTTATAGGAGAAATTTATAATTTCTTAAGAAAAATGTGACGTAAAATGTGACAATTCCGCGTTATATTGAAACCCGTAGAAAGTAATTCATTCGGAGGGACTGGCAATATGATGCAGGAAAATCGTTCGGGCAGACAGGCAGAGATCCATATAACGCAGATGCGGAGAAATCCGTATCTGGTGGATTATCAAACCGGGAAAAATACGGGCAGACATACAGGAAGGCGCATAGAACAACGACATCATAGTGCAGTGCCCCAGCAGGAAAACAGAATCCGCCAACAGAAACAGAAAACTGCAGCTGCTGTATCTGATGGAAACGTATGCAGAGACAATACCTACAACACGCGCACAAGACAACGCCTGACGAGGGCGGAGAGACAGCGTCGCCGCAGACGGGCAAGAATCCGCAGATATATCCGGATGACTTTGCTTTGTGCAGGAATTCTGGTAGGAATCGTCGCATTGACAAAGCTTTTGAAGGTGCCTGCCAGTACTGCGGAAGCCAGCACACCGATGGAAGCAATAGATATGGCGCAGCAGGTGGGAAAAGGGACTGAGAATACCATGGGGACTAGGATCCAGGGACTGTCGGCGGAGACTTACGCAGCGCACCCTGACTGGACGGAGGATTTCCTCACGGTAAATGAATATTCCAGACCGGGAGATCCTTTGACGGAGGTGAATAATATTTTCGTGCATTATACTGCCAACCCCGGCACCAGTGCGGCACAGAACCGCAGTTATTTCGAACAGCTTAAGGACAATCATGAGCGCAGTGCCAGCGCGCATTTCATCATCGGCTATAACGGGGAGATCATCCAGTGTGTTCCTTTGGATGAGATCGCTTACGCGGTGCAGACCCGTAACGAGGATTCCATCTCTATCGAATGCTGCTATAAGGCGGACAACGGACAGTTCACTCAGGAGACCTACGATTCCCTGATCAGGCTGCTGAGTTGGCTGATCGATGCCTATGAACTGGAACCGGAGGATATTCTCCGCCACTATGACTGCGGTGGAAAAAAATGTCCCATATACTATACAGAGCATGAAGATGCCTGGGAGCAGTTAAAAGAGGATGTCAAAAATCTATAGAGAATTACGTGATCACAAGACACGAAGAGAGGAACTTTTTCCAAAAGGAAAGGTTCCTTTTAGTTTATCTTGTTTTAAGAATACAAGTTTGTTAGAATAGACGCATACGGAATACGATTTCCTTTTCAAAGGGAAAAGTGTTGCAGACAAGGCCCTAAGGGGCAGAAATGAGGAGTATCATGAATATTTTATCACCTTCAATTCTTTCGGCGGATTTCTGGAAGCTGGGAGAGGATATCAAAGCTGTGGAAGGAGCCGGTGTGCCCTGGCTGCATGTAGACGTGATGGACGGACTGTTTGTGCCTTCAATCTCTTACGGAATGCCTGTCTTGAAGGCAGTGAGACCCCACACAGACATGTTCCTGGATGTGCATCTGATGATCGAGAAGCCGGAGCGCTATGTGGAAGAGTTCGCTGCCTGCGGTGCGGATCTGGTGAATTTTCATCTGGAAGCCACAGAAGATGTGAAGGGATGCATTGATAAAATACGTGCCACCGGCAAAAAGGTTGGCATCACCATCAAACCCGCCACCCCGGCAGAGACCGTGGAGCCTTATCTGGAACTGGTGGATATGGTACTGGTCATGACCGTGGAGCCCGGTTTCGGCGGACAGAAGCTGATCCCGGAATGCCTGAATAAGGTAGCGGTGATCCGTAAAATGATTACGGACAGAGGACTTGCTACCGATCTGGAAGTAGACGGCGGTATTCATCTGGACAACGTAGTGCAGGCATTGGAGAAGGGAGCCAATGTTATCGTGGCAGGCTCTGCTGTGTTCAAGGATGACATCGCAGCCAATGCGAAGGCGTTCTTAAATAGAATGCAATAATTTTGAGAAAACGATTGCCTGCGTAGTGACGGCAGGATTAACAGCGTGAACGCCTAGTGGAAGGCGCAGACTGCCGACAGACGGTGACGTAAGGACAGACAGCCGTCTACGGAATGGAGAGCAATATGGAGTTACAGATATTACATGCAATTCAGGGGATCCATCAGGAATGGCTGACAGAGATTCTTCGTTTTTTTACTACGATGGGAGAAAGCGGTCTGGTATGGATCGTTATTGCGATTGTGCTGACCTGTATACCTAAGACCCGGAAATGCGGCCTGACGATGATGATCGCCATGGCCGTTACATACCTTGTGGGAAATTTGTTCTTGAAAAATGTGATTGCCAGACCCCGGCCCTGCGCAGTGGACACCGGTGTGACGCTGAAAATTCCGTTCCCTTCGGAATATTCCTTCCCTTCGGGACACACTTCCAACGGTTTTGCCGGAGCGGTGACCATTTTCAGCTATTATCGTAAGGCAGGTATTTTAAGTCTGCTGGTGGCAGCAATCATTGCTTTTTCCAGACTCTATTTCTTCGTGCACTATCCCACGGACATTCTGGGTGGCATGGTACTGGGAACATTGGATGCAGTACTGGCAGTTTACATAGTAAAACGTTTGGAAGACCGAGTGGATGTGAAGACCATATCAGACAACTATAAGACGGGACACAAGTAGGAAAAGCAGCACTATAGAAGCAGGAACCTGACAGGAAACGATATGGACAGAAAGGGCAGAAATTTCGATGAACAGCAGAACGTTATGGAATGATAATTGGTATTTTGCCAAAACAGCATTAGGTGTGAACTGGGAAGACAGGCAGATCTGGGAAGCCAAAATGCAGCCGGTGGATCTGCCCCATGACTGGTTGATCTATGATACGAAGAATCTCTATGAAGACAGCATCGGCTGGTATCGGAAGAACTTTGCCTATGCCCCGGATAAAACAGGAAATGATGACCGTGTCATCCTCCGCTTTGAAGGTGTCTACATGGATTCTTCTATTTATGTAAACGGTGAGCACCTTGGTGACTGGAAATACGGCTATTCTACCTTTGACTGGGATATTACGGATGCTTTACATGAGGGAGAGAATGAAATCGTTCTGCGTGTTGTATTTCAGGCGCCCAACAGCAGATGGTACAGCGGTGCCGGAATCTACCGGAATGTGTGGATGATCCGGCTGCCGGAGACACATATTCCTCTGGACGGCATCTACACATCTTCTGTTGAGACAAAAAATGGTTATGATCTGACTATCGACACGGAACTGGAATGGGGAACAGATAGTGGAAATTATGAACTGGAATACTGTCTGCGAGATACTGATAACAGCAAAAGCCCTATAGAAACAGAAACCTCGGAGCTCTTCCGGGTAAAACAGCCCCTCACCTGTGGACAGAACAAGATATCCATGACGATCCCTGTGGATAATCCGAGGAAATGGGACATTACGGATCCTTACTTATATGATCTACAGGTATGCCTGTGGAGAGAGCAGGAGACTAACAGCCGGGAACTATGTCAGCAGGAACATTTCCGTATCGGCTTTCGCACCATACAATTTGATCCCGACAGGGGGTTTTTATTAAATGGCAGGAAGATCCGCCTGAACGGTACCTGTGACCATCATGACCTCGGAGCACTGGGCGCGGCTTTCCACAAGGAAGCCATGCACCGTAAGTTCAAACTCATGCGTTCCATGGGCGTCAATGCCCTGCGGACTTCTCACAACATGCCGGCAGTGGAAGTGATGGAACTGGCGGACGAGATGGGCTTTCTGGTATTGTCTGAAGCCTTTGACATGTGGGAGATGGCGAAGAATCCATATGATTACGCCAGATTTTTCAAGGACTGGATGGAAAAGGATGTCCGCAGCTGGATCCGCAGGGATCGCAATCACCCCTCTGTTATCATGTGGAGCATCGGCAACGAGATCCCGGATACTCATGCGGATGCCCACGGACAGGAGATCACCGAAAGCCTCATTGCCGCGGTTAGAAAGTGGGACTACCGTAATGTGGCACCTGTGACCATCGGTTCGAACTATATGCCCTGGGAAAACGCACAGAAATGTGCAGATATCGTGAAGCTGGCGGGATATAATTACGCGGAAAAATATTATGAAGAGCACCATAAAAAGTATCCGGACTGGATCATCTACGGAAGCGAGACTTCTTCTGTTGTACAGAGCCGCGGCATCTATCATTTCCCACTGGATCGGGCGACTCTGATCGAAGCAGACGAACAGTGCTCTGCTCTGGGCAACAGTACTACCAGCTGGGCAGCCAAAAATACGGAATACTGTATCATTATGGACAGAGATACCCCCTATTCCTGTGGACAGTTCATCTGGACAGCTATTGACTACATCGGTGAGCCGACACCTTATCAGACGAAAAACAGCTATTTCGGGCAGATGGATACAGCGGGATTTCCGAAGGATTCCTACTATCTCTTCCGCGCAGAGTGGACAGATGTGAAAAAAGATCCTATGATTCATGTCTACCCTTATTGGGACTTCAATCCGGGGCAGCAGGTGGATGTGCGGATCACCAGCAATGCTCCGGAGGTGGAACTGTTCGTAAACGGCGTATCACAGGGAAGGCGGCAGATCGATCATGAAAAGGGAACGGTGTTGCAGCCTTCCTGGAAAGTACCTTATGTGCCCGGCAGTATCTGCGCTGTGGCTTACGATGAGACCGGCAGAGAGATTGCCAGACAGGAGAGACATTCCTTTGGCAACACCGATCATTATGTATTAAAAGCAAACAAAACTACTTTGTGTGCCGACGGCGAAGATATGATCTTCCTGGAGATCGCGGCAGAAGATAAGGACGGACATCCCGTGGAAAATGCTTCCGATTATGTGAGAGTGACCGTGGAAGGCGCCGGACGTCTCGTAGGTTTGGACAATGGTGACAGTACCGATTACGATGCCTACAAGGGAACTGTCCGCAAGCTGTTCCAGGGGAAGCTTCTGGCGATGATCGCTGCGAAAACGATCCCCGGAGAGATTCGTGTGACCGTGGAGGACGCATGGACAGCCACGGCGAGCATGACCGATGAAACCGTCACCGGAACAGCCACGGCAGTAGTCAAGACTCCGGACAATACGGCAGCTGCCGGGCATCGCACGGCGACAGTGACGCTTCATGCTATCGAAGCACCGATCCGCCCCGGTATCTGTGCAACGGAAGAAAACAGAGAATATCCGCCTGCCTTTGTGGAACCCGGATTCGTGCCGGTACGCAAGTTGGAACTGAGCGCAGCCGCAACGACGCTGACACCGGAAAACTCTTCTGTACTGCTGCATACCTGTATTTATCCTATGGAAGCCACTGACCGTAAGCTTCTGTGGAGCATTACGGATGCTACAGGTATTCCCAGTCCGATCGCAAAGCCGGAAGAATTTCCGGACGGTGAAGGCATCCGTATCACAGGCATCAGTGACGGAAGCTTCCAGGTGAGATGTATGTCCCGCAACGGTACCCCTTCTGTGAAAATGATCTCACAGCTGGAGTTTCAGGTGGAGGGAATGGGACAGACGTTTCGGTCACCTCATGAACCGGTTACTGCTATTTCCTATGACACAAGCTTTGGCGGGGATGTGAGCCGCGGTGTGGAGAACAGTGCCGGAACGGATAAAGCACAGCCTACCGGTCTGGTCTATAGATCCATGGATTTCGGCGAATTCGGAAGTGATGAGATCACGCTGGCTATTTTTGCGAATGATAATGACCCTCACAGAATTCAAATCTGGGAGGGAGAACCCGGGGAGAATGCATCCGGATTCGGAGAGACGGGAGAACTTGTCGGAGAAGTCACCTATCAGAAGCCCGGCATCTGGGAGGTCTTCCAACCGGAGACATTTACATTGTCCCGGAGACTGAAAGGCGTGGTAAATCTGACAATCGTGTCGGAAGATAAATTTTTCCTGAAGGAGTTTCATTTTACCAAACAGGAGAAAGCTTATGCGAGACTGTCTGCCCTCACAGACGGCGTTACTTATGGAGACAGTTTTGTGAGAACCGCGGATGCCATTGAACAGATCGGCAACAATGTTTCTTTGGAATTTGCGGATATGGACTTTGGAACAGATGCTTCTGACAGTATCGTCATATGCGGAAGGACACCTCTGCAGCACAATACGATACAGTTGCGATTCAGTAATGGGGAGACGCAGGTACTACCCTTCCCGCATAGCGGGGAATATCGTGAGATGCGATTCCCGATACAGAAAGTGACGGGAGAACAGAAGGTGACATTTGTCTTCCTACCGGGCTGTAATTTTGATTTCAAATGGTTCCGGTTTGAAAAAAGTGGATCGGAGGAGTAAGAGAAAATGATGAGCAGATGGAATAGAAAATTATGGGCATTGATACTTGCAGCAGGGATGACAGTATCTCTGGCTGCCTGCGGAGGAACCGACCAGGCAGCAGGCGGTGCATCCGCGGGTACCCAGGATGGGACTGCCACCCAACAGAACCAGAGCACGGGCAGCAATATCGACAACGCCGGCAGTACTGTAACGTTAGCGCAGGATGCCCGGGCACTGCAGATCATAGACGACAACTACCGCACCTACTACGAGCTTTTTGTTTATTCCTTCTATGACAGTGACGGTGACGGCATCGGTGACCTGCAGGGAGTCCTGGACAAGCTGGACTACCTGAATGATGGTGACGATACGACGGATACGGACTTAGGGATCAACGGCATCTGGCTCATGCCGGTAATGCCCTCCACGACCTATCATAAATACGACACTACGGATTATGAGAATATTGATCCGCAGTACGGTACCCTGGATGATTTCCAAAAGCTGCTGACAGCCTGCCATGACCGTGGGATCCGTGTGATCCTGGATCTGGCGATGAACCATTCTTCCAGTAGGCATCCATGGTTTTTACAGGCAACGGAGTATCTGAAAAATCTGCCGGAGGGAGCTGAGCCTGACTCCTCAGAATGTCCTTATATAGATTATTACCATTTTTCAAGGGAAGCCCAGAGCGGATATGCGCAGGTAAATGGGGCAGACTGGTATTATGAAGCAAGATTTTGGGACGGCATGCCGGATCTGGATCTGCAGAATGAAGAGGTGCGCCGGGAATTCGAGCAGGTGGCGGACTTCTGGCTGGATATGGGCGTGGATGGTTTCCGCCTGGATGCGGTGAAGGAATACGTCACCGGCTCTGTGGAAGACAATGTCGAGATTTTAAGCTGGTTTGCCGATTATGTCCATGGCAAGGACCCGGAGAATTATCTGGTGTGTGAATGTTGGACAGATCAGAATACCTATGCGCAATATTACGCGAGCGGCGTGGACAGCATGTTTGATTTTACCTTCGCTGACAAGTCCGGAATCATCGCAAATGTGGTAAATGGCAAGGCATCCGCGGCATCCTATGCAAAGAATCTGGAAGCGGAGCAGGCTATGTATGCGCAATACAATCCGGATTACATCAATGCCCCTTTTTACACGAATCATGATATGGGGCGGAGCACAGGCTACTATGCCGGGGAGAACAGTGAGGCACAGACGAAGCTTGGCAATGCCCTGAATCTGTTGTCCGGCGGAAGTGTCTTCCTCTACTATGGGGAGGAACTGGGAATGAAGGGCTCCGGCAAGGATGAGAATAAGCGTGCTCCCATGTACTGGAGCAAGGATGACAAAGCGGAAGGCATGTGCAAGGGACCTGCGGATATGGAAGATTTTCAGATGAAATTCGACAGTCTGGAAGAACAGCAGGAGGATCCGGATTCCATTTACAATTATGTAAAACAGGTGATCCGTATCCGGAACCAGAATCCCGCGATTGCCAGAGGCACTACCACTTATCTGGAGCAGTATTCCGGCGAGCAATGCTTTGCACTGACAAGAAGCTATGAAGACAGTACTTTATTACTGTTGGGAAATACCTCTGCGGAGGCTGTAACGGTGGACCTGTCCGGACTTACCGTTGGTAACACCGCAGCAGAGGATCTGGTGCTGCTTGGAGAGCTTTATACCGGAGAGGAGAGCGCCAAACGCGAAGGAACTGCGGTCACACTTCCGGCATATTCCGTTTTGATACTGGGGGAAAAAGAGGAGCTGTAATGAGCAGTAATGAGACAAAACTGCATTGACAGTCCGGATTTCCTGTGCTACTGTAAGAATACGCAAATGCAATGAGGAAGAGAGTATTTATCATAGAAGTTTTACAGAGAACATTCCGTAAGGCTGAGAGGAATGGAACGGACAGATAGAGAAGATGGCTTCTGAGCGGCGCACCGAACGGATACCGGAACAGAATAGGAACGGTAGAAGCAAGGCTGCGACAGGATCCGCCTGTTACAGCGGATAGGGTTACGGACCCGAAGAGGTCTGTGCTGTGAGGTACAGACGAAGAGAAGTGGTAACACGAGATAACGCTCGTCTTCTTGAAGAACTTCATGTTCTTTCAGGAGACGGGCTTTTATTTTTAAGAAAAGGAGAATCAGATTTATGGAAAGCAAAGGAAAATATTATCTTACAACGGCTATTGCCTATACGTCTGCCAAACCCCATATCGGTAATAACTACGAGATCGTACTGGCTGACAGCATTGCACGTTTCAAGAGAAAAGAAGGTTATGATGTTTTCTTCCAGACCGGTACCGATGAGCACGGTCAGAAGATCGAACTGAAGGCAGAGGCAGCCGGTATCACACCCAAGGAGCATGTGGACAAGATCGCCGGTGTGATCCGCGGACTGTGCGACCTGTTAAACATTTCTTATGATAAGTTCATCCGTACTACCGATGAGGATCATGAGAAGCAGGTACAGAAGATCTTCAAGCGTCTCTACGATCAGGGAGATATTTACAAGGGAGCCTATGAGGGAATGTACTGTACTCCCTGTGAGTCTTTCTGGACGGAGTCCCAGCTGGTAGACGGCAAGTGCCCGGACTGCGGCGGTGTGGTAAAGCCTGCGAAGGAGGAGGCTTACTTCTTCCGTATGAGCAAGTATGCGGACAGACTGATCAAGCACATTAATGAGCATCCCGAGTTCATTCAGCCCGTATCCCGCAAGAACGAGATGATGAACAACTTCCTGCTTCCCGGCTTACAGGATCTGTGCGTATCCCGTACTTCCTTCACCTGGGGTATTCCGGTGACTTTCGATCCCAAGCATGTTATCTATGTATGGCTGGATGCGCTGACCAATTACATCACCGGTATCGGCTACGATGCAGACGGCAACAGCACCGAGCAGTACAAGAAGCTGTGGCCCGCAGACCTGCACCTGATCGGTAAGGATATCATCCGGTTCCATACCATCTACTGGCCTATTTTCCTGATGGCACTGGGCGAGCCTCTGCCGAAGCAGGTATTTGGACATCCCTGGCTTCTCATGGGCGGCGGCAAGATGAGCAAATCCAAAGGAAATGTGGTCTATGCGGATGACCTGGTAGATTATTTCGGCGTGGATGCGGTACGCTACTATGTACTGCACGAAATGCCTTTTGAAAACGATGGCAACCTGACCTGGGAGCTGGTAGCAGAGCGCACCAATTCCGATTTGGCCAACACCCTGGGCAACCTGGTGAACCGAACCATCTCCATGAGCAACAAATACTTTGGCGGTGTGGTAGAGAATAAAAACGCTCAGCTGACCGAGAATGATGCGGCAGTGGATACGGATCTGAAGCAGACCGTGACCGGTACCTATGCAAAAGTTGTGGCAAAGATGGAAGAACTGCGTGTGGCAGATGCCCTGACCGAGATCTTCGGTATTTTCAAGCGCTGCAATAAATACATCGACGAGACGGAGCCCTGGGTACTGGCGAAGGACGAAGCCAAGGCAGACCGCCTGGCAACCGTACTGTATAATCTGGTGGAAGGCATCATCATCGGAGCTTCCCTGTTAGAGCCCTATATGCCCGAGACAGCAGAGAAAATTGCAAAACAGCTGAACACCTCCCTGCGAGATTTTGACCAGCTGGAGCAGTTCGGCCTGTATGAGAGCGGCAGCAAAGTAACCGACCAGCCCGAAATCCTCTTTGCACGTCTGGATATGAAGGATGTAGCGAAAAAAGAGGCAGAACTGGAAGAAGCCATGCTCAAGGCAGCAGCAGAGCATGAAGCACAAGAAGCCAATGCAGAAGCTGAAAAAGCAGAGCAGGAAGCTATTGATATCGAGCCCAAGGCAGAGATCGAATATGAAGATTTCGCGAAAATGCAGTTCCAGGTAGGCGAGATCATCTCCTGTGAGGCAGTGCCTAAGTCCAAGAAGCTTCTGTGCAGCCAGGTGAAGATCGGCAGTCAGGTACGTCAGATCGTCTCCGGTATTAAGGCGCATTACAGTCCCGAGGAAATGGTAGGCAAAAAGGTTATGGTACTGGTGAACCTGAAGCCCGCGAAACTGGCAGGAGTATTGTCTGAGGGCATGATCCTGTGCGCAGAAGACGCTGAAGGCAACCTCGCGTTGGTAACACCTGAGAAAAATATGCCGGCAGGAGCAGAGATCTGCTAAAACAGTTCGACCATGAACAATGGGGATGTAATGGTTACTATTTTACAAAAAAAGCAATATAGGACTTAAAATTTTATATAAAATGATATATAATGAATAGGACGCAGAAGCATATGGCTGTAAATTGACATTTGTTTTATGCGTCCTATAATTTTCTGCAACCAAGGAGGTCTTATGATCAAGGAAGAATTCTACTTTGACTCCCGGGACGGTGAGAACCGTATCCATGCAGTGCGATATACACCCGATGACGGTAACGTAAGAGGCATCGTGCAAATCGTGCACGGAATGGCAGAATACGTGGAACGCTATGAGAATCTGGCAGAATTTCTGACGAAGAGAGGAATCCTTGTCACCGGTGAAGATCATCTGGGACATGGAAAATCTGTTTCAGAGGGTGGAACTTTCGGATACTTCTGCGAGCAGGATCCTGCGACGGTAGTAGTCCGGGATGTACATCGTCTGAAGAAGATCACGGAAGAACAATATCCGCAGGTGCCTTATATTATTCTGGGACACAGCATGGGATCTTTTATTGCCAGGAATTATCTGTGCCGTTACGGCAGCGGAATAGGTGGTGCGGTCATCGTAGGTACGGGAATGCAGCCGGCGGGGCTGATCTTTGCCTCAAAAGCCATGGCGGGAATACAGAAGCTGTTCTGCGGTTCGAAGCATGTCAGCCATTTTATTGATAAGGCTGCCTTCGGAGGCTATAACAAACGAATTGATTCTCCCAGAACTTCCAGTGACTGGCTCAGCCGGAATACGGAGAATGTGGACCGCTATATCGAAGACGAACTGTGCGGATTTACCTTTACCGTGAACGGTTTTCAGACTCTGTTTGAACTGATCCGCAGATTGCAGAAGCAGGAGAATCTGGAAAAGGTTCCCCAGAACCTGCCGATTCTTATGGTATCCGGAGCGGAAGACCCTGTGGGAGATTACGGTAAGGGTGTTCATAAGGCATGTGACTCTCTGAAGAGAGCCGGAGTGAAGAACATTACCGTGAAGCTATACGAGAATGACAGACATGAACTCCTGAATGAAGACGACGCTGAGGTGGCAATGGAGGACATCTGGCAGTGGATCTGCAAGGAGATTCCGGGGGTCGCCTGAGAACAGAGGCTTCCCTGATCCTGAATCGGAGAGACGGTGCAGTATGGCAGATATGGTGAATGGCTATGAGATCAGATGGGCAGAGGACAAAGACTGGATCCCTGCCATGCATATGATCTGGAAGACTTTTTTGAAATATGAGGCGGTGGATTATACAGAGGAGGGAATCCGTAATTTTCATGAATTCATTACGGATGAACACCTCTATAAGTCGTTCCGGCAGGGAAGATATCAGATGATGGTGGCTTTGGATGGCGCCAGGATCATCGGAGCGGCTTCTGTGCGGAACTACAATCATTTGTCGCTTCTTTTCGTGGACGAAGAATATCATCACAGAGGTGTTGGCCGGAGTCTGATGGGAAGAATGTGCGAATATCTGAAAAAAGAGGCGGGGGAACGGTATATGTCGCTGAAGGCAGCTCCGTATGCCGTGGATTTCTATCGGAAACTGGGATTTCATGCAGTGCATGAGGAGGAAGCTTTTTCTGGGATCCGCGTAACACCGATGGAAAAATTTTTATAAAACACAGAAAAGGATATGACGTAAATGAAGATTTTTGACCTGGACAGTCCGTTAATGAATGTACTCAATAAAATGGCAGACCTGATGTGGCTGAACATTCTGACTCTGATCTGCTGTATTCCCATTATTACTGCAGGAGCGGCATTTACCTCCATGCATTATGTGGCACTAAAGATCGTGCGCAATGAGGAAAGTTATATTACCAGAAGCTTTTTCAAATCATTTAAGACAAATTTCCGCCAGGCTACTCTGATCTGGCTGATGATCCTGCTGATAGCAGCAGTACTGGGTGGAGATTATTACATTATTACCAAATCCGGAATACAGTTCAGCAGCGTGCTGGTGGTTCTGATCATGGCTGCTGCAGTGCTTGTGATCTGCACGACATTGTATGTATTCCCGGTACTTGCCAAATTCGACAATACGATCATGGGAACCATCAGAAATGCTTTTATTATGAGCATCCTGCAGCTGCCCAAGACAGTTGTGATGTTTGTGATGGCATTTTTCCCGCTGATCATATATCTGGTGTCTTTACGACTGATACCGATCATCTTCCTGTTTGGTTTTTCCCTGCCGGCATATGCGTCCGCAATGCTGTATAATAAGTTTTTCCAGAAACTGGAAGACCAGCTTGTGTCAGAACAGGAGCCGGCACCGGAAGTATCACCGGAAGAGGATGAAAGAGTATTTCATGATGAGATCGATGAAAGCATTAAGATAGAGGATAAGTAGCAAGGTCGCCTGCCGGGCCGGGGTCTGATGGCGGAGACTCTAAAGACAGCAGATAAGAGGTGTTCAGAGTATGCAGAAGAGAAAAATATGGGAAAATTTCCTCCAATGGGTCCTGCCATGTGTATTGTTAGTCATTGCACTGGTCCTGAGCATATATGACTTTAATAATCAGATGGACACAGCAATACAGACAGTTGTGGACGATCAGGCGGAACAGATCGGACTTTATTATGCTGCCGGGGTAGAGGATAAACTGAAAGCGCTGGGAAATATCACGGATGCGGTTGCGTCGATCATGGCGAGCCGCCCGGACAGAAGTGATGCGTTTCTGAATGAGAAGCTGGATACACTGATGAAGGCCAGTGATGCATATATGGTTGTATACTGTGCATCCAACGGTACGGGCTTTCTGAATGACAGACGGCAGATCGATATGACAGAGCTGAATTACTATGATAGTATCCTTGGTGAAACACCGCATTATCTGTTTACCAGATCGGATGGAATCAACGGACAGATGGCTTTCATCTATGTATGTCCTATTACAAATTCCGGAAATGTAAACGGATACCTGCTCAGTTATATGGAGCCGGCAGAGATGTCTGATTTATTTGAGAATTCCGTATACGGAGATAGGGCATTTTTCTCTTTGGTCGATCGCAACGGAACCATTATGGTATGCTATGGAGCGACAGAAGGAACGAAAATTTTACAAAACGATTTCTGGAATTCCTTAAAAGGGGTAGCAGAGAGCCTTGGAAGCTGGACACTGTTTGACAGACAACAGCAGAAGGGCGACAATGGGATACTGCATGTCAATGAGAACGGCGTAGGTAAGATTCTCTGTCATTTTCCCATTGCGGACACAGCCTGGAATCTGGTGGTAGGCATCGATGAATCCTATCTGTCCGGTATTCAGCAGTCCTTCCGTGGTCCTATTGTGGATCTGATCGTCAAGATCAGCATATCGATCGCAGCAGCCCTTATTGTGATCACGGTGATCAATGTGCTGGTACGAATAAAGGTCTCGGAACACAGCAAAGTCCTGGAAGACAAGGCAGACACCGATCTACTGACTGATCTGAACAACAAGATGGCCACAGAGCGTAAGATCCGTGAATATATGGAACAATATCCGGATAAGCAGGGGGTATTGTTTGTTCTTGATGTAGATAATTTCAAGAAGATCAACGACACCATGGGACATGCCTTCGGAGATGAAGTGCTCCGGAACCTGGCAGTGCGCCTGCAGTCCATGTTCCGTGCAACGGATATTGTGGGCCGTACCGGTGGTGACGAGTTCATGGTATTTCTCAAGGACATCCGTGATATTACCATGATCGAACGGGAAGGGAAGAAGATCGAACAGTTTTTCCACCAGTTTGAAGTCGGAGAATATGTGAAGTATTCTGTTACGGCCAGCGTGGGAGCAGCAGTGTTCCCCGGAGACGGCAATACCTTTGAAAATTTGTACAAATCCGCGGATAATGCGTTATATGTGTCAAAAAGACATGGAAAAAATCAGCTTACGTTCTACAAAAAGCCGGAAAAAGAGACACAGTAAAGACCACCTTGTGGAAAATGTCCAAGAAATAGAAACAGATTTGTTCAATCTGACAAGCATTTTTAAAAAAAGAAAAGTTTATAAGCAATTCATACAATATGATTCAAAATCTTTGTGAAATAGTGGTATGGCACATTTTCGTGAATTTCGTTATACTGATTTCAGATTCAAACGAGACATATCGTTTCACAATGAGAGAAAGTAACATTGTAAATATGAAAGGAGTATTTTCAAATGGCAAGTTTATCTTTAAAGAATGTCTGCAAAGTATATCCTAACGGTTTTGAAGCTGTTAAGGATTTCAACCTTGAGATCGCAGATCAGGAGTTCATCATTTTCGTAGGTCCTTCCGGATGTGGTAAGTCCACCACTCTTCGTATGATCGCAGGTCTGGAAGATATCTCTTCCGGTGAACTGAAGATCGGTGACAGAGTAGTTAACGATGTAGAGCCTAAGGACAGAGATATCGCAATGGTATTCCAGAACTACGCTCTGTATCCTCATATGTCCGTATATGACAACATGGCATTTGGTCTGAAGCTGAGAAAAGTTCCCAAGGATCAGATTGACAAGATGGTTAAGGAAGCAGCTAAGATCCTGGATCTGACTCCGCTGCTTGATCGTAAGCCCAAGGCTCTGTCCGGTGGTCAGAGACAGCGTGTTGCTATGGGACGTGCAATCGTTCGTAACCCTAAGGTATTCCTGATGGATGAGCCTCTGTCCAACCTGGATGCTAAGCTGCGTGTACAGATGCGTATCGAGATCGCTAAGCTGCATCAGAGACTGGGCACCACCATCATCTACGTTACACATGACCAGACCGAGGCTATGACCCTTGGTACCAGAATCGTTGTTATGAAGGACGGTGTTATCCAGCAGGTAGATACTCCTCAGAACCTGTATGAGAAGCCTTGCAACCTGTTCGTAGCAGGATTCATGGGATCTCCGCAGATGAACTTCTTAGATGCTACTGTTAAGGTAGAAGGCGACATCGCTAACCTGGTAATCGCAGGTCACAGCATTCCTCTTCCTCCCGCTAAGTCCAAGAAGCTGATCGATGGCGGTTACGATGGAAAGGTTGTTACCTTCGGTATTCGTCCTGAGGATGTATATGATTCCGAGATGTACATCGAGACCTCTCCTCAGAGCGTATTTACCTCTACCATCAAGGTTTACGAGTTACTTGGTGCAGAAGTATATCTGTACTTCGATCTTGACGAGTTCCCTATGACCGCAAGAGTAGATTCTCGTACCACTGCAAGACCTGGCGATACCGTTAAGTTCGCTCTGGATGTTGAGAAGATCCATGTATTCGACAAAGAGACCGAGCAGGTTATTACCAACTAGTCTTAATCTATATTGTATGGAATTACCCCATCTGTTGATAACAGATGGGGTTTTTTGTGCTCTTTTTTCAGGTGTGTAGTTATCTAATCGTAAATATAGACAATAAATCGAAAAGTTGTGATATTGAGACTGTGCAATCTGCATGATACCATAGATTTAGAAACAGAGATTACCACCTACAAAGAAGGGAGCAGAGACTATGAATTATGAAAAAGAAATAGAAGTATTGGGAAAATATGATGTGGTAGTAGCAGGAGCCGGACCGGCAGGTATCTGTGCAGCAGTAGCAGCAGCCAGACAGGGAAAAAATGTTGCATTGATTGAGAGATATGGTACGATCGGCGGAAACCTTACTATCGGCTGTGTAGGACCGATCCTTGGTAAGGTTGCAAAAGGAACCATGTATGATGAAATCCGTGATCTTCTGGGAGTACAGGATCGTGAGCATGGAGGCAACAAGGTGCAGGATATGGAAGACACCAAGAGTGTTTTACTGGACTTTGTAATGAAAGAAAAAATCGACGTGTATATGCAGACTCCCGTTGTTGATGTATTACATGATGATAATAAAATTAAGGGAATCGTAACTTCCTGGAAAACAGGACTCGGCATTATTCAGGGAGAAGAATATATTGATGCAACCGGAGATGGAGACATTGCATATTTTTCCGGAGTGCCTTATGAGATGGGTCGCCCGGGAGATAAGAGATTACAGCCGGTGACTGTAATGTATATCATTCAAAACGTGGATGAATCCAAAGCAATTACCTGTGTGGGAGAAGAGGATGAAGTAAAAATCGGTGGAGAGCGCTTCCTGGAGTTCACCGCCAGATGTTGCAAAGAAGGTATTTTACCGGAAAATTGTTATTGTGTGAGACTTTATCGGACCACCTATGAAGGAGAGAGACTGGTCAATACAACGCAGGTAAATTACGTGGATCCGCTGGATCGGAAACAAATTCTGGAGGCAGATCAGGAATTAAGACATCAGATGAATATTATTACTGATTTCCTTCGCAAGTATGTTCCCGGATATGAGCATTGTACAATAAAAACCGGAGCTTCTACTCTGGGAATTCGTGAGAGCAGACGTTTTTCCGGAAAATATGTAATGAATATTTCCGATCTGAGAGAAGCGAGAAGGTTTCCGGATGTTGTAGTTCATAAGGCACAGTTCGTGGTAGATATCCATAATCCGGTAGGCGGCGGTCAGGCAAACGGAATTGCAGAGTATGTGGATGCTTATGATATCCCCTGGAGAAGTCTGGTACCTCAGAAAATGGAAAATCTGATTCTGGCAGGAAGATGTATCTCGGGAACGCACGAAGCCATGGCATCTTACAGAGTTATGGCAATTGCCATGGCAATCGGTGAAGCAGCGGGAATCGGTGCAGCACTTGCTATAGACCATGATGTTACTCCTGAAAATCTGGATGTGAAATATATTCAGAAAGCATTGATGGACAAAGGAGCAGTACTCTTTGATGAAAAATAAAAAAGGAGGGACGGAAATGAAAGCTTCCAGAGCTGATATTTCAAAAAGCTGCAGAAAGAAATGGATGTACATTCGACAGCATCCGGGGATGTATGTCATGCTGTTGCCGGGATTGTTCTTCCTGTTTATTTATAAGCTGTTCCCACTTTACGGTATTCAGATTGCTTTCCGGGATTACAATGTATTCTTGGGCAACAACCCTATTGATGCCATTGCAAAAAGCCCGTGGGTAGGATTGAAGTATTTCGAACAGTTATTTTCCAGTGCGCAATTCCTTAAAGTTCTGGGAAATACACTGACAATCAGTGTCCTGAAAATTATTTTTCTCTTCCCGCTGCCGATTATATGTGCCATTTTACTGAATGAGATTCATCATAAGCTCTATCATAAACTGGTGCAGACGGTGATTTATGTTCCTTACTTTTTATCTTGGGTAATCATTTATGGTGTATTTTACTCTATTGTAAGTTCCTATGGAGTATTGAATTCCATGTTAGGATTAGCTGGAAGCGATAAAATCAATCTCCTGTCGGATCCTGTAAAGTTTATCGGACTTCTGGTATTCACAGAAGGGTGGAAAGAGACAGGATACAATACGATTATTTATCTGGCATCCATCACCGCGATTGACGGAACCCTGTTCGAAGCGGCCAGAATGGACGGAGCCAACAGGTGGAAACAGATCTGGCATGTAACATTGCCCGGACTCTTACCGACAATTGTATTGATGCTGATCTTACGTGTGGGAAACATATTGAATGCAGGTTTTGAACAGATACTGGTATTCTATAATCCCTCTGTATACAGTACAGCGGATATTATTGACACCTATGTGTATCGAATGGGATTGGGGCAGATGGATTTTTCCCTGTCGTCAGCAATGAGCCTGTTCAATTCCGTAGTAGCATTTATATTGATTGTCGGAGCAAATGCGGTTAGCCGTAAACTAACAGAACGAAGCATCTGGTAACGGAGGGTATGTATGAAGATAGTACAGAAAAAAGAGCGCCGGGACCGAAGCCAAAAAGCAATTGAAATACTGGCAAATATATTAATGGGTTTATTTTGTGTTCTGATTATTCTTCCATGTATGAATCTAATTAGCCAGGCAGTCAGCCCAGGCGGAGATGTTGTCGGAGGAAAGGTGTATTTCTGGCCGACCGGAATACAGTTTGAGGCAATACAATACATTCTCGGCAAAACCAATTTTTTCATGGCAATGAAGAATTCCCTGATTGTGACAGGGTTAGGAACCTTGATCAGTGTAATAGTGACGATTATGACATCTTATCCGCTATCTCGTCCGGAATTCTGTGGTCGAAAGTTTTTCACATTCCTATATGTATTCAGTATGATCTTTTTCGGGGGTATGATCCCTGCATATATGGTTGTGAAGACATTGGGACTGATTGACACATATGCGGCATTGATTTTACCCTTTGCCATTGTACAATTTAATATGTTTATGATGAAGAACTATATGGAAGGACTGCCAAACGAGGTAATTGAGTCGGCAAGTGTGGATGGGGCCGGCGACTTCCGGACACTGGTGGCTATTGTCTGTCCGATGGCAAAGCCTGTTATCGCCACAGTAACACTTCTGTATGCAGTGAATTACTGGAACAATTATTTCCATGCAATGTTATATACGACATCGACAAGCATGCAGACATTACAGGTATATTTGAAAAACCTGATTGCCAATATCCAGTCAACACTGGCAGAAATATCGGGAAGCACTGCAGCCAGTCCCAATCTGACTTCGGATGGACTGACGTCCGCAGCGGTACTGATGTCCGTTATTCCGATTGTGGTGCTTTATCCATTTTTGTCCAGATATCTGGTGTCCGGTATTACTTTGGGTTCGGTGAAGGGATAATGGGATCTGCAATTCAGATCCGGATGATATAATTTAAGAAAGAGAGGTATTATTTATGAAGAAACGAATGATGGGGTTATTGTTGAGTACGGTGATGATATCATCCCTGCTTACGGGCTGTGGGGGAGGTGCTTCAGATAATTCTGCAGGAAGCGGTTCCTCTCAGACAGGTGGAAGCCAGACAGCGGCTGTTTCAGAATTAAAAGGACCGGGCAATGTAGAATTATCCTTCCTGGGACAGAGCCTGGACTTTGATCCCAATGCCGATGTTATGGCAGGTGCCATTGAAGAGAAGACGGGATATAAGGTGAATTATTCTATGTTACCTTCGGACAGCCCGGATGAAAAACTGATTGCCGATGTCGCGGGCGGAGTAAAATATGATATACTGAAAGTGACACAGGATCAGTTTGAAAAATTATACTCCAAGGGAGCACTGATGCCTTTGAAGTCATTGTTGGAAACTTATGGTCAGGATATTCTGAACGGCCTGGAAGACAAGGAAATGTGGACACCGTTTTCCGATGAATCCGGTGAAATCTATGGAATTCCTTTTGTAAATGAGTATCCGAAGCAGGTAGAGTATATCACCTGCAGAAAAGATCTGATGCGAGAGGCCGGAATTACGGAAGTACCGGAGACACTGGACGAGTTCTATCAGGATCTGGTGACACTTAAGAATTATTACGGAGATAAATATATTATTTTCTCTGCTTCCGGCGGTTGGGATGAAGGCTGTAAAACAATTGCGGCTGCGTTTGGTATCTACAATGACTGGATGGTAGATGATGACGGTAATGTCATTTATATGACCGAGCATAAAAATTATCAGGCATATATGGATTTCATGAAAAAGTTATATTCCGAGGGTCTGTTGGATTCTGAATTTGCGGTAAATACCAGCAATAACGTGCAGGAAAAACTTGCCAGCAGTCAGGCAATTATGGGATCCTGTTCACATCCGGCACAGATTACAGTATCTACCAGTCTGGTAAATAATTACGGAGTAGCCAAAGAGGATATTGGATATATCTGCCCTCTGGAGGGAGAAAACGGCGAATGTAAGTATATGACCAGAGACGGTGTGAACTATGTTACCTGTATTCTGAAGACATGTGAAAATGCAGCAGATGCAATGAATTATATGAACCTGAAGGTACAGAATCAGGAGTATATCTGTATCGGTGAAGAGGGCGTACATTTTAACAAGGATGCCGAAGGCAATTATATTCCTATTATGCCGAAATTTACCGATGACAAGGGATTTGCATGGTGGTATATCAATGCGACCGATACGAAGACCTATGAAGTACAGTGGCAGGCAAGAGTACATAAGAGTGAATACCAGTGGGATGCTTTTGAAAATACAACCCTGTATCTGGTAGAGAACCGCCCGGAAATTTACGTGGTGAATCCGTTCCTGTATAAGCCGTCTAGCGGTGCTTATGTAGAGAAGAATCCAGCTCTGAAGAATGAACTTCAGAATTACATGCTTCAGGTAGCCTGCGGTAATGATAAGGGGCTGGATACCTTTATGCAGGACTGGAAGGCAGCAGGCGGCGACTCTGTGAAGGAAGATTTGCAGACCTGGTATGCGGAGTATAATGCAAAATAAATCCGGAATCTGACCGGAGGTGGGCTTTATGAAGGAAAAGACGGAAATGTTGCGCTATAGTGCAATCATAGTGGATGATGAGGCAATTGTCCGGGAAGGACTGGTAAAACATTTCGACTGGAAGAAGTACTCCATAGAAATCAAGGGATGTTTTGCGGACGGAACAGATGCATGGGAGTTTTTGAAAAATCAGGAAATCGATATTTTGATTACCGATGTAAAAATGGTGCGGATGGATGGCATTGAGCTGACCAGACGTGCTGTGGAGAAATATCCCAATATCAATGTGCTGTTCATCAGTGGCTATGGGGACATTGATTATCTGAAGAATGCCATAAAGCTCGGTGCTGTAGATTATATTCTGAAGTCTATTGATCTGGAAGAACTGGCGGAAGCCATGGAACGGACTACGGAGAGAATCCGCAAAAGAAAAAGATATGAGAAGATCATTCGGACTCCGAAGGGGAAAGAATCGGAGTCCGGAGATCAGGAACCGTCGGTTGAGCACAATGCGACCATTTATAAGGTGAAGGAATTGATCGAGAGAAAATATAATGAACAGCTGTCTGTGGAATGCCTGGCAGATGCGGTGAATCTTTCGACAACCTATTTGTGCAGTCTGTTCAAAGCGCAGACCGGGATGACATTGAATGACTATATTACAAGGATCCGCATGGAAGCAGCAATGCGAATGTTATCAGATACACAGAAACATACTTATGAGATCTGCTATGATGTGGGATATTTGTCACCGGCATATTTTTGCAGACTGTTCAAAACGTACACGGGAAAAACACCGAAGGACTGGCGCAATGAGAACCAGCGATTATAAACGTAAGGGAGTAATAGAATTGAAAATAAGGAAGAACAGAAATGTAAACCCCAGATGTATGATGTACTATTTTGTGGTGGCAGCGTTCCTGCTCTTCCTTTTTGTGTTCTGGTATCTGAGTGATTCTGTGCGGGCGCTTGAGAGAGATATGAATACACAGATGAAGTATACAACGCAGAGTACTGCGGATTATGTATATTATCGTCTCAACCGCGTGGTATTCAGTGCGGATGCACTGAAAACATCCGTCAGTCCCATTATGTACGAAACGAATGATCCGTATGAAGAATACCGGGAAATACGTAATGCGCTGATGACGACCTTGGATGATAAAGTGCTCTCCTATTGCAGAATTTATTTCACACAGGATAAACTGTATGCCGGTCAGTTTACAAATGAATGGATGCTTGGAAAAATAGAAGGACTGGAACAGGATATGCCGGAAAACGGATGGACCTATTCTTTCTGGGGAACACCGCATGAGGAAAATTATGGGATTACCATAGGGAGCCGGCTGGTCATGAGTTATTATTGCCCGGTCAGATCGCAGACAGATTTCAATCAGGTGGATGGTGTGATCGTCATGGATCTTGACGTGGCAGAAATCGAAAAAATGCTGCGCCGGGGAGGAAGCGATACCCTCTATCTCATTGATGAACACGGTCAGATTCTAGTAAGTACGGACGGTACTGGGATCGGTGAGGAACTTTTGAAGGAGCCGACCGTGTCGGAACTGCAAAATGAAAGCGAAAACGGAAGTCTCTCTGTGGGACATACCCGATATGTTTACAGCAGACTTCAGGATACACACTGGTATCTTGTGGGAAGAATTGAAAACTCGGACATCTACAAATTATATTGTAAAATTTTCGCGGTGGGCGCTTTTGTTGCGGTAATACTGCTCTGCGTTGTGGCAAGTTTGTTGCTGGGAATCAAAAATGCAAATTTAAAATATCATGTATCGGAAATTTCGTTGCAGTCGGCGCAATATCAGATGCAGGCCATGCAGGCACAGATCAAACCTCATTTTATGTATAATATTCTGGATTCCATTAAATGGATGATTCTGGATGAAAAAACGCAGGAGAGTGCCAGAATGTTGAATGAGCTTTCCAGATTTTTGCGGCTGAGTTTTGGAAAGGGAACCGGTATTGTAACCATGGAGCAGGAACTGGAATGCCTGAATGCTTATGTCAAACTGATGCAGGACAGATACGAGGGTGCATTTACCTACACCGTAGATGTCGAAGCAGATACGCTGAATAACCAGATTCCCAAGTTTACTTTGCAACCATTGGTAGAAAATGCATTGCTGCATGGATTACTGCACTGTGACAAAAAGGATAAATGTATCATGGTGAGAAGCTGGATGGATGAAAATGCCTGGTATATTGAAATAGAAGACAATGGTATGGGAATGACGCAGGAAGAAGCGGATCTGATTCTGGAGAACGAAAATAATGTGCAGGCAGATAATTACGGTATCTATAATATTCGAGGCAGATTACGGATATTTTCGGAAAATCGTTGTCACATGAGAGTAATTTCGAGACCCGGTATCGGAACCTGCGTGTGTATTGAAATTACAAAGCGAAAGGAAAAATAAAATGAAATGTTATATCAAAGATTATCCACGTCCACAGTTGGTCAGAAAGGACTGGAAAAACCTGAACGGAAAGTGGAAATTCTGGTATGGGGACGAGGAGCAGCCACAGATCCGGGAGATCACAGTACCGTTTACCTATGAAACACCGGCAAGCGGAATTAACGACACAGAGGTGCATGGCAGCGTCTGGTATGAAAGAACGGTGGAACTGAAAAGTGTGGATCCGGACACCCATAGTGTGTTATTGCATTTTGAAGGAAGCGATTACCGGACCAGAGTATGGATCAACGGGTGGCTTGTTGGAGAACATACGGGAGGATATGAAAGGTTCACTTTTGACATTACAGAGTATGTAAAAGGTGGAGAAAACAAGATTCGCGTCTGTGTGGAGGACAGCCTGTCCATGACACAGCCCCGGGGAAAACAGCGCTGGCAAAAAGAGAACTTTGGCTGCTGGTATGTGCAGACCACCGGAATTTGGAAAACAGTATGGTTAGAATATGTCCCTAAGAATTATCTAAAATATGTAAAGATGACACCGGATGTAAAAAACCGTTCCCTGTATCTGGAATATGAAATGGAGCTTGCAGGAGAACAGGACTGTGAGAATCTGGCAATTGAGACGGAAATCTGCATGGAAGATCGGATAGTGGTCAGGAGTATGACAGAGGTTACGGGAGAGAGAACCAAAATTTCACTATCTCTGGAACAACAGGATGGAATCGAACCCTGGGCAATCTATCTGTGGAGACCGGAGGACCCAAAGCTCTATGATGTGACTTTCAAGGTCTGGAAGAGCGGACAGCTTCTGGATCAGGTCTATTCCTATTTTGGAATGCGGGAGATAGAGATCCGGGATGGCAATATTTTGCTAAACGGCATTCCCTTGTATCAGAAACTAATATTGGATCAGGGATATTGGGAGGAAAGCCATCTGACACCGCCAACGGAAGAGGCACTGATCGAAGACATCGATAAGATCCACGCCCTGGGGTATAATGGACTGCGCAAACACGAAAAAGTGGAAGATGAAAGGTTCCTGTACTGGTGTGATGTAAAGGGAATGTTAGTATGGAGCGAGGCTCCGTCCACCTATCGCTTCGATGATGATGCCATAGAAGCTTTCAGCAGGGAATGGCTCTCCATTGTAAAACAGAATTACAATCACCCCTGTATTATTGTATGGACACCCTTCAATGAATCCTGGGGAATTCCGCAGGTCAGGACAGACAAGAGACAGCAGGATTTTACAGTTGGGATTTATTATATGACCAAGGCGATAGATGCCATGCGGCCGGTGATCTGCAATGATGGATGGGAACACACAGTATCGGATATCCTGACACTGCATGATTATGAGGCGGACGGCAACCGGCTGTACCGCCACTACATGGATTGCAGGGAGAGTATTTTGAACAACCAGGTGCCCCATTCCGGAGAACGGTTTGCCTTTGCCGAAGGCTATCATTATCGGGGACAGCCGGTTATTATCAGTGAGTTCGGGGGAATTGCTTTTACCGGAGATGATAACGGCTGGGGTTACGGTGATAAGGTGCATAATGAGGAAGAATTCCTGCTACGGTTCCGAAACATTACACAGGCAATCAAAAATCTTCCTTATGTATGCGGCTACTGTTATACTCAGGTCAGCGATGTACAGCAGGAAGTAAACGGTCTTATGGATATCAGGCGTAAATATAAAACAGATCCTGCAAAAATAAAGGAAGTGAATGATGCGGGACGGAATTTGGGACTTGCACCGGATCGTGAAATCAGCTAAAATAATGGCAGGTAGTTGTACTGTAGAAGGGAGACCGTATGATAACCAGCCAAATTATACAGACAAGCATTGATGAATTAAAAGCAATCACAAAAGTTGACCTCGGAGTCTATGACCTGAACGGATCCGAAGTGGCATCTACCATGGAGAGAGATGACATTACGACTGATCTGATCACAGGATTTGCAGCGTCTCCGGCAGACAGCCAGGTGATCGGAGTGCATCATCTTCTGAAGATCCGTGATGAAGGTGAACTTTTATACGTGCTGGTTGCCCGCGGAATGACGGATGATGTGTATATGGTGGGCAAGATTGCCGTCAGCCAGATTCAGAATCTCGTCATTGCCTATAAAGAGCGTTTTGACCGGAATAACTTCTTCCAGAATCTGTTACTGGACAATTTGTTGTTGGTAGATATCTACAACAGAGCGAAGAAGCTTCATGTGGAAGTAACTTGTCCCAGAGCGGTATATCTGATCGAGACGAAGGATGAGAAGGACGGTATTGTATCGGAAGTGCTTAAGAGCATGTTCTCACCCCAGGCGGGCGATTATGTGACTGCTGTAGATGAATCCAGTCTGATCCTGATCAAGTCCGTAGAAAACACCACAACACCGGAGACACTGCATGAACTGGCAGAGACTATTGTGGCCATGATGAATGCGGAAGCATTGTTGGATGTAAAAGTTGCATACGGTACTGTGGTACAGGAACTGAAGGATGTCTCCAAGTCCTACAAGGAAGCTAAGATGGCGCTGGATGTAGGCAAGATCTTCTATGCAGAGAAAAAAGTCATTGCCTATAGCACTTTGGGAATCGGACGACTGATTTATCAGCTGCCGGTGAATCTGTGCAAGATCTTCATCGAAGAGATCTTCGGAGACAATGTACCCTACGATCTGGACGAAGAGACATTGAATACATTGAACAAGTTCTTTGAGAACAATCTGAATGTGTCGGAGACTTCCAGACAGCTGTTCGTACACCGCAATACGTTAGTGTATCGTATTGAGAAGATCCAGAAGAGCACCGGACTGGACCTGCGCAGCTTCGATGATGCATTGACCTTCAAGATCGCATTGATGGTCGTTAATTATATGAAATATCTGGACAACCAGGAATATTAAGGACAACCCCCTGCATAAAGATAGTTAGAATACTTTATGCGGGGGGATTTTTATGTCATATCGGAAACAGATCAGTTATCTGGAATTACAGGAAAACGGGCAGCGAATCCGAAGTGCGGGATATGCAAGGCTGGAAAGCCTGGATAAAGAAGAAATTTTGACAGTGCAGCTGAATGGACAGGAAATCGTGTCCGGTAAGGGGATACCGCTGTATTTGCAATGGGAAAGCGGGGAACATCAGCTGTGCGAAATGACGACAGATCAAGGAAGAGCTTCTTGTGAGAAAAGGATTCCATTGGAAAAAGAGAGGGAGCAGATACTTGGGATACGCATTCCGCTGGAAAGGAATTGTGCCATCGTAGGGAAATTCGAAGGAACCGGAGATAGCAAAAAGAAATCTGTGCCAAAGCCGGAAAACGTGATGAAAAGCGAAGAACCGAAGCTGATAGAGAAGAAAGCAGAGGTAACAGCGGAAGCAGCCATTCCCATGGAGACAGGAAAACGGCAAGCACAAACGGTAAAGGAATCCGCTGCCGTTACGGAAAACACCCTGCATATGAAAGATACCAAATGGGAGCAGTTAAGCAGCATTTACCCACACATTCATCCCTTCCGGGATGCCAGGGAATTCTTGTCGGTAGGACCGGAAGACTTTGTAGTTCTGCGGGAACGCTGTTATCAGATGACCCATAACAGCTTTTTACTGCATGGATATTACAATTACAGACATTTGCTGTTGCTGCGGCAGGAAATAGCCGGGCAGGCAAAGTATTACATAGGAGTTCCGGGAAACTTTTACGAACGGGAGAAACAGGTCGCGAGGATGTTTGGCTTTGAGAGCTTTGAAGGAGCCAGAGAACCGGCATGGGAAGGAGACTTCGGATATTATCTGATCTCGGTGGAACTGTGAGAGGATCACAGTCCCCGTTCATCGAATTCCGGAATAAAGCTTTCACTGGCGGCCGTTCCTTCCTGACGAAAACCTCGTTCGATGCCGATCCGCTCTGCAAATCGCAATACCCGGTCGTATTCTTCCGGCGTTACGGTACGATTCAGCGCCTCAATGTCCGCTACCTGTGGCAGAGGTGTATACTGATTCATAATGCTGATATAAATATGATCTCCATAGGTCTCATGGAGATAGCGCAGGATCTTTTTAGAATCCTTCGTCTGCCCGGGCAAAAGCAGATGTCGTACGATAAGTCCCCGTTGCATTAATCCGGTATCTTCGTTGATGACAGGATTCCCCACCTGACGATACATTTCCGCAATGGCTGCACAGGCAGCTTCAAAATAATCCGGAGCATGGGAATACGCAGTGGAAAGCTCCGGGGAAAAATATTTCAGATCCGGAAGATAAATATCCACCAGCCCTTCCAGATGGCGCAGTGCCTCCGGAGATTCATAGCTGCCGGTATTGTATACAATAGGAAGATGTAGCCCCTGCTGTTTTGCCTGCTCCAGTGCAATAACGATCTGCGGCAGAAAATGAGTCGGGGTGACGAGGTTGATATTATTGGCCCCCTGTTCCTGCAATTGCAGAAAGATTTCCGCCAGATGCTCCGGAACAATGACTCGTCCGGCCTTACCCAAAGCAATATTATGATTCTGACAAAAGACACATCTGAGATTACAGCCGGAGAAAAAGACAGTTCCGGAGCCGGAAGTACCGGAAATACAGGGCTCTTCCCAATAATGCAGGGAAGCTCTCGCTGCCATGAGTTCAGCGGTCTGCCCGCAGTACCCGGTCTGACCGGCGAGACGGTTCACATGGCAGGCACGTGGGCAAAGCACACAGTCGGACATGATGTCACGGAACCAGGTGTCGGCGCTATTATTTGAAAAAATGGTAGTCTCTACAGCCATATCTGTACTTCCTTCTTATTCATAGCTACAAATGTCAAAACCGCATACGCCGGACCATGACAGCAGCTCCACCCAGTTTCCTCACGGCACATGGAAGGTTCTACTTAGTGCTGCTTTGTTCCCAACCTGACACGGTTCGTAGATTTCCATTGCGTAAGACCGAGTTTCATCACCACTGCATGGCAACCCGACATATACGGCTTTTTAAGTGTATCTGTTTCCGGCGGCTTTGTCAAGCCTCTTTGACTTGAAGAATATGTCTGAGCGTGCTATAATTGACGTAACGATGTGTAATAATCGGAAAATTACAATAACAACAAGATAAAATGATAATACTCTGGGAGAAAAGGATATCGAAAGAAAATGAATACCAGGCAGTTACAGACAGATAAAAACCAAAAACTATATCATGCACTGCTCGGAATCTTATTGGTGTGCGCTCTGGCAATGATGATGCTTCTCAGCTATTGGGCCTGCAAATATTCCTATTACGGTGCAGTGGATGGCAGAACCAGAGGAGTGCTGGTCGGGGACAAGACCTGGGCTCATATCGCGGTTTTTTTGGCTGCATCGCTTTGTACCATGGGAATTGACAAAGTGTTGATGAAAAAAGATAAGTCCCAGCAGGAAAAGATCTGCCTGTGTACGTTAATTGTGACGAGCGTCATTGCGTTTATCCTGGGGGTATTCTATGTATGCAAGAATCCCTATTATCCCGTAGGAGACCAGATTAATACTACGGCGTTTGCTGCATATTGCAGAGATGGCAATTTCAGCATGCTGAGCATTGGCGGGTATGTGGGAATGTACCAGCAGCAGAAGGGATTGGCAATCCTCTATGAGATCCTGTTTACCTTGTTCGGCGACTTTAACTACAGACCGGCCAAGATCCTTCATGTCGTATGGTGGATACTTACGATACTGGCGGGCTATGGGTTTCTGAAGCTGAACACGGACAGACCGGTATTCCGGATGCTGTATTGTGTGATGATGCTGCTGGGTTGTTTTCCTCTTTTATTTTATCTTCCTTATATCTATGGTGATGTGCTCAGCATCAGCTTCGGAATCATATTGTTTTATGGTGTGGCAGCCTATGAACATTCCGGGCAGAAGAGATATATTGCATTGGCATCCTTCGCAGCGGGTCTGGCGGTACTTGCCCGGAAAAATACATGGATCGTTCTCGTTGCCGTGGCAGTCTATGTTCTGCTGGTAAGTCTCAGAAAAAAGAAAGTACGATATCTTATGGCGGGAACAGCGATCCTTCTGACGGCAGCATTGTCTGTGAAGGCAGTAGATGTAATCTATGAAGTCCGGTCGGGATATCCCAGTGGAGTCGGTATTCCCAGTATTTTGTGGGTTGCTATGGGATTACAGGAGACGGAAGGCAGAGCGGGGGTCTATAACCGGTATCAGCAGGCAACATTTACAGATTACGATTGTCAACAGGAACTTGCCGCGCAGCAGGGAAAAGAATATATCCGGGAACGGTTGGAAGAATTTTCACAGGATCCGGGAATGGCATTCAACTTTTTCAAAAATAAGGTGGAGGGCCAGTGGATAGAGCCGATGTATGCAGCGTTGGAAAGTACGGAAAGTTTTGAAGAAGGAGCGGAATTGTCTCCTGTTCTGGAGAGTCTGTATTACGGTGAACTGGGAAGAACTATATGGAAGCTTACAAATTATTACCAGAGTATCCTATATTTGGCTGGACTTATGGCACTGGTCATGCTGGGAATCTTGTGGTGGAAGAAAAAGGAGGTTCCGATATCACTGTGGCTGCCCTGGATTGCTGTGTTCGGCGGATTTCTGTTCAGTATCCTGTGGGAAGCCAAGAGCAGATATGTATTCCCATATTGTGTATTTATGATCCTGTATGCACCGGAGGGATTGTATCAGACGGGACTTCTGCTCTGCAAGCTGCCGAAACTCAGAAAATTCAAAAAGAGCGGACATACACAGGATAAAGGAGAAGAAGCACCGTTACGAGAGACTGCTTAAGGACTTCCTGGCTTCCTTTTCCTGCTTGTTGCGGATGCGGAGTTCTTCGAAAAAGGTTTTCAGCATCTGACTGCATTCCACTTCCAAAATGCCCCGGGTAACCTTCACTTGATGGTTAAACTGGGGCATTTCCAGTATATTCAGGATGGATCCGGCGCATCCGGCCTTGGGATTCATACAGCCCATGACGACTTCGGGGATCCGGGCCTGCACGATGGCACCGGCGCACATCTGGCAGGGTTCCAGTGTCACATAGAGGGTACACTCTTCCAAACGCCAGTCACCGATGACCTTGCTGGCTTTGTTGATCGCTGTGATCTCCGCATGCGCCAGCGTATTTTTATCTGTATTGCGGCGGTTGTAACCCCGGCCGATGATCTTTCCCTCGTGTACGATGACACAACCGATGGGAACTTCTCCCAGAGCGTAGGCTTTTTTTGCCTGTTTCAGGGCTTCTTTCATATATTTTTCTTCCACACTTTTGATGACTGCCATGATATGTGTTGCCTTTCCGGCGCTTTCGCTGTCCTATTTTAATCTGTTTTGGAAAACCTTTTCCAAAAATTCACGCCATATTTCGTAAATGCTGTACATTGACGAAACTGCCATTAACTTATAGTATAGAGAATATATGAGCAAACGTCAAATGGAACAAGACCGCATTCTGTCGCGGTAACGGAGAAAAACGGGCGCAGGGGTCTGCGGCCGGAACGGGGGATTTATGGTATCAATCAAGGAAGTGGCAAAACATGCCGGAGTGGCAATTTCAACAGTATCCAAGGTCTTAAATGGCTACCCGAATGTCAGTGAAGAGACGAAGAAAAAGGTACAGGATGCCATCAAGGAGCTGAATTATATTCCGAATTCCATCGCAGCAGCATTATCATCCAAGCAGTTTGGACGTATTGCATTGGTATTGGATCCGAACAGACAGACCCAGGCCATTGACCAGATCTTCATGCAGTATCTGGTAGGGGCATTGGATAAGGCGAAAGAACTGAATGTGGAAGTCGTGACGATCTTTCCTTCTATGATCGCTGGAATGACAGCGGAAGAGATCACCAGATCTTTTCTGTCACAAAGTATCTCGGGCGTTGTGATCTATGGCATGTCCAAAGAAGATAAAGTGCTGCAGAAACTCATCCGGGAAAAGCAGTTCGCCTGTGTGGTAGTGGATGCACCGATTGTGAATGCCAGGACCACATACATCAGTATCGATCAGGAACAGGCCCAGTACGATGTGGCGAAAAAGACGGTGCTGGACGATAATTGCAAGCGTGTGTTGTACATCGCAGGCAGAAGAGACGGTTATGTCACGGAACAGAGATTAAAAGGCATGAAGCGCCTGGTGAAAGACTTGGATCTGACAATGATGGTGAGACAGGGAGATTTCAGTGAGCTGACAGCGAGAAACGTGGCACTGAAATACGCGAAAAATAAGGACGTGGTAGTCTGTGCATCCGACCTGATGGCAATCGGCGCCATGAACGCCCTGATCGATATGGACATTTTCCGTCCGGTGTGCGGTTTCGATGGCATCACCCTGATGGGATATGTCGGTAAGCAGATGAATACTATCAGACAGGATTTCTACAGCATCTCCAGCAGAGCCGTGGAAGAAGTACATCAGCTGATGAACGGCGGTGAGGGACATCAGGTAGTCATGCCCCACAGTATTGTGAAAATGTACTATAAGGACATTATCTGTTAAGCTATTTTGCACAAAAATCCAGGAAAATCAAAGAAAGGGTTGCGGAAAACGTTTTCCTATGGTATCCTGTGTATTGTAAGAGAGCAACAAAACTATTTTTCCTGAAAAACGGAGGAAATGGCATCCGCTGATTCAGGGAAAACCGCAACAGAGAGAATAGAAAAATAGTGCGCTTCCCTGGGAAACGTGCGGAAATGGGGTTAAAGATGAATTTAGAGCAGACATTAAACGAGATCACCGGTAAAATGTATGGAAAAAATATCGGTGCCTGCACCGATGCACAGCTGTACACTGGAGTACTGCAGCTGACCAAAGAGAAGATGGCAGAGACTCCTGTAATCACCGGAGACAAGAAAGTATATTACATTTCCATGGAGTTCCTGATCGGTAAGCTGTTATCCAACAACCTGATCAACTTAGGCATCTATGAGGAGCTGAGCGATATCCTGAAGAAAAACGGCAAGAATCTGGCAGACATCGAAGAGGCAGAGCCGGAACCCTCTCTTGGTAACGGTGGACTTGGAAGACTGGCAGCATGTTTCCTGGATTCCATCGCTACTCTGGGACTTCCCGGAGACGGTATCGGTCTGAACTACCACTTCGGTCTGTTCAAGCAGGTATTCAAGGATCATCTGCAGAATGCTGAGAAGAACGATTGGATCCAGAAGGATTCCTGGCTGAACAACACCGGCACTAAGTTTGAAGTAGCTTTCGGTGACCGCAAGGTGACTTCCGTATTGTATGATATTGACGTGGTAGGTTATGAGAACGGACTGAACAAGCTGCACTTATTTGATATTGAGACCGTGGATGAGAGCCTGGTAAAGAAAGGCATCACTTTCGACAAGGAAGCCATTGAGAAGAACCTGACTCTGTTCCTGTATCCGGATGATTCCGATGAGGCCGGTAACCTGTTACGTATCTATCAGGAGTACTTCATGGTATGCAACGGTGCTCAGCTGATCCTGAAGGAAGTAAAGGAAAAAGGCTATGATCTGCATACTCTGCCTGAACATGTGGCAATCCAGATCAACGATACCCATCCTACTATGGTTATCCCTGAGCTGATCCGTATCCTCACCACTGAGGAAGGCTTCACTATGGACGAAGCCATTGACGTGGTAAGCCACACCTGCGCGTATACCAACCACACCATCCTGGCAGAAGCTTTGGAAAAGTGGCCTCTGGCTTATATTGAAAAGGTGGTTCCTCAGCTGGTTCCCATCATCAAGGAGCTGAGTGACCGTGTGGCAAAGAAATATAAGGACGAAAAAGTTCAGATCATCGATAAGGATAAGAGAGTGCACATGGCACACATCGACATCCATTACGGTTACAGCGTCAACGGTGTGGCAGCAATTCATACCGAGATTCTGAAGCAGAGCGAACTGAATCATTTTTACAAGATTTACCCTGAAAAGTTCAACAACAAGACCAACGGTATCACCTTCCGCAGATGGCTGCTGTCCTGTAACCATGAGCTGGCTGCGTTCCTGACCCAGACCATCGGCGACGGTTACAAGAAGGATGCCGAAGAATTACAGAAGCTGTTAGAGCATAAGGACGATCAGGCGGTACTGGATGCTATCTATGATATCAAGAAGACCAAGAAGACCGAGCTGGTATCCTATATCAAGGATAAGGAAGGCGTGGAGCTGAATCCCGATTCCATCTTCGATATTCAGGTAAAGCGTCTGCATGAGTATAAGCGTCAGCAGATGAACGCACTGTATATCATTCACAAATATCTGGAGATTAAGGGCGGCAAGAAGCCTTCTACACCGCTGACCTTCATCTTTGGTGCAAAGGCTGCACCTGCGTATGTGATCGCTCAGGATATCATTCATCTCCTGCTGGTAATGTCCGACATTATCAATAACGATCCGGAAGTCAGCCCTTACATGAAGCTTGTTATGGTAGAGAACTACAACGTAAGCTATGCCGAGAAGCTGATCCCTGCCTGCGATATCTCCGAGCAGATCTCTCTGGCATCCAAGGAGGCATCCGGAACCGGTAACATGAAGTTCATGTTAAACGGTGCTGTAACACTGGGTACAAGTGACGGTGCAAACGTGGAGATCCACGAGCTGGTAGGTGATGACAATATCTACATCTTCGGTCAGGACAGCGACACTGTCATCAAGCATTACGAGAAGGCAGATTATGTCTCTAAGGACTACTATAAGAAGAGCCCTGTGATCAAAGAGGCTGTAGACTTTATTGTCAGCAAAGAAGTGCTCAAAGTGGGCAAAAAGGAGAACATGGAGCGTCTGTACAACGAGCTGCTGAACAAAGACTGGTTCATGACCCTGCTTGACTTAGAAGATTACATCAAGGTAAAGGATCAGGCATTCGCCGATTACGAGGATCATCAGAAGTGGAAGAAGATGATGCTGGTGAACATCGCCAAGGCAGGCTTCTTCTCCTCCGACAGAACCATCGCAGAGTACAACAGAGACATCTGGAAATTGAAATAATAGACATATAGCCCCGGTGTGAATGCACCGGGGTTTTATGATAACTTGAAAGTTAGTTGAATACATTGGCAAAATCCACGAACTCCCGGAGCATGCGATA